>Ga0335069_10000643_pt1 | contig 57077 bp, 44 predicted proteins | sample Lox_Sample_11_FD_206714 | JGI IMG/M metagenome (GOLD analysis project Ga0335069, IMG submission 206714) | Soil microbial communities from Loxahatchee National Wildlife Refuge, Florida, United States - Lox_Sample_1.1 | ecosystem: Environmental > Terrestrial > Soil > Wetlands | place: USA... | reverse complement strand
GGGCGGGGGGGGTCCGGGCGGGGGGGGGGGGGGGGGTCGTCGCGCTTGCTGCGGGGGCCGTGGGTGGGGGGGGGGGCGGGGCCCCCCCTGGGGGGGGGGGGGGGGGGGGGATGGGGCGCAAATAGTTAAAAGTTTTACTACTTTAACAGGGGATCCAAGGAATGCCACGCCTTCGCGAAATAAACGCGTTTTCGGACCTGAAATCGGGGTATTCTCCGCAATTTTGGGCGAATTTTTCCCTTATTCGGATTTGCCCTCCGTCTGGGTCGTGGTATTGTTTTCGCGGATTCGAATGTATTCTACGGTTGGGCTGATTAAGACCCCACCAGGCATATGTTCAAGTCGTTTGGAAGCAGTAAATCCCCCCCCTCCCGGCTAGTCGTAACGGATCGGCGGCTCGTGGGAAGTCAGAGCACCGATCCGCGTGCGGTCAGGCCGTTTCCTGACTATTTTGGAAGGAAGGTTGTAGCTATGCGTTTCACAAAGTGGGTACTCGTCGCCGCCGCCGCCTTGAGCCTGTGCGGCTTCGCCTCGCAGACTCGGGCTAACTCGATCGACCCCGTTGGCGGCTCGCCTGGGGTTCTGCTGAAGAACGGATCGACCTACACGGTTTCCATGGTCGTCACTGGCGGTAACTCGGTGATTACCGGCGATAAGTTCGCGGTATTCAACGTCCTCGGCTCGGGTCAGACGACCACGACCTTTGGCGCCCTCGCGAGTGGTTGGACCGGCTCGGTTCAGCAGACCACCACTTACGACAACGGCTCAGGCACCGTAGCGTCTGACGGTAACAATCCCCTTTACGATGTTGTCTTTACCTACTCCGGTCCGGGGATTACCACTTCGGGTTCCGACGTATTCCTCGGGGACTTCTCGTTTACCTCGACCGCGAATCTTGCCACCGGAGCTTTTATCGGCGGTGGTTCGATTTATAACACCAAGGCATCGGGCGGAATTGCCGGGTTTGCCCCGAGCGGTGGTACCGACAACGTGAATGGCACGTCCTTCATCGTCGCTGTTCCCCTCCCGCAGTCGGCTTCGATGGGATTTGCCTTGATGGCAGGTATGGCTGCTGTGAGTTTGATTCGTAAGCGTATTCTCGCCTAAGCGACCGCGCATACGTCCCCAGAATTGCAAAACTATTGGCACCGGAAACTTAAACGTTTTCGGTGCCATTTCATTTTATGGCTTGCCCAATCTGGTTTAGGAAGATTCTTGCACGGTAGAAGTACCCCGTGGACTAATCAGGTCAGGGGGAGTTCGCAAACGGCTAAAGATTCACTAGATTAACATGGATTCGCAAAGCGGCGTTGTATGTTCGCGAATAACGGCATTTTAGGACCCAGAAGAAGCTTTTCTTCCTTCAGCCTTCTCCAAGATTTCGTTTGTTCACATTTGCACTCCCACTGAGCGCTGGTATTGTTCCTGCGGATTGATTTGAGTGTCGTAGATGTGTTGAACACTTCTAGGACTTTCGAAGAGATCCGCGGAGCTGAAACGAAGCAGTAAATCCCCGGCAGGCCGAAAACGGATCGGCGGCACGCGGGAATGACGAATGACGCCGATCCGCTGGAATATCGCTCGTGGGAGCGAATGACGAAAGGAAGATTGGTATGGAACTTCGAAGGTCTTCAATCCTGATGGGAGCCGTGGCCGCTGCGGCCATGTTGGCTAGTGTGTCGAGTGTAAGAGCAAGCTCGATGAGCATACTCGATCTGGAACAACCTAACGCGTCGATCACGTCCGGCGACAAAATCTTTTACAACTTTACTTACACCGTGGTTTCGGGCAACGAGCCCACCGCCGGGAATGTTCTGGTCTCGACAGTTGGAACCGGAACGGGCACCGACTATTTCGGAATCAAGATCGCCGGAGGATTCAGCGATGTGGCTGGCGACCGTGGCTCGGAAATCTCGCTCACGTACAGCGTAAGAGTAGCGACGGGGGCTGGGATGGTTATCACTGACGCGCACATGAACAGCGATGTTATTGGTAGCGGGCTCGGTGCGTACGGGTTCGGAACGATTAGTGAGACCTATGTCGACCCGATTAAACATAATCAAGTTGGTGCCGGTATTACAAACTTTGTAATCGACAGCAATCCAGCTGTCCAGAGCGCGAACGATGTGTGGGGCTTGCCGGGATATACATCCCTGGATGTCACCAAGGATATTCAGCTCAAAGCGGATACGGGTGTGGTGGGAGTGTCTGATATCTATCAGACGTTCTCGCAGGCAACGGTTGTTCCGGTTCCGGATGCCGCATGGATGGGTGGCGGGACCTTGCTGGGCATGGCGGCAGTCGCCGGACTCCGCAAGCGTATGCGTCTCGCCTAAGGCGGGCACTGCTTGATGCGAGCATCAGCTAAGTCATAATGATTTGAAGCGGCGAGTCGTGGGACTCGCCGCTTCTTTTGGCATTGTTCGGTAATGCGCGGTTGGGTGACGTTTGCACGTTTGGGTTTGGGGAGTTCAGCCACTCTGCAAAAACAAAATGGCCGGAGGAAGCAGTTGCTTCGTCCGGCCATTTCTTATGGTATGCCTCGCAACGGTTACTGCATGCCGACGGCGACGAGGCGCTTGCGCGAGCTTTCGGAGAGGGAGGAGTAGTTCTTGGCCATTTGCAGTTGACGGAACTCGATGTTCGCCTTTTCCTGCTTTCCAGCGAGCACGAGGATCCAGATGCGAGTCGCCTGCAACTCGGGATCGCTGGGGGCGAGGTCGATGGCTTTATCGCTGGCGGCGAGTGCTTTATCGTAGTTCTTCTGCTCAGCAAGGACATTGGCTTGAGTATCGAAGAAGTTGGGAATGGTTGGATCGATAACGATCGCCTGCGAAACGAGTTTGAGCGCTTCGTCCAGATCCGCATTGCGGTGAACGAGGACCATGGCGAGATTGTTCAAGACGATCGGCTGATCGGGGTGAATCTTCAGGGCGCGGCGGTAAGCCAATTCGGCGGCGGCGAGGTTATTTTGGGTTTCGTAAATGCTGCCGAGGATGACAAGGGTTCCGGAGTCGCAATCCGGTTTGGCGGCCATGGGCTCCAGGAGGGCGAGCGCGTCCTGATCATGCTTCGGATCATGGGTCTTCTCGGTAAGCCCGTGGTAGGCGAGTGCAAGCTGGTTTTTTTCCGTGGAGTCCGTGAAAGGGAACGACTTTGTCGCATAGTCGAGCCAAGAGATGGCGTCCTTTTCCTCAAGACGAACGGCGAGGCCGATCCATGCAGCACGCCACAGGGGACGTGACAGTAACGGCTTGAGCAGGTTTGCGGCGGCATCGATCTGGTGATTCGCGAGTAGTCCCTCGGCATAAAGCAGGATCACGCTGGCGTTAGCATCGGGATTTTTCAGCGCTACGTCCATGTAAGGCTGCAACTGGCGGAGACTCTCATCGAATCGATTGAGCTGGAAGTAGACATTGGCAAGGAAAACGTCAGCCTGGGCCGTTATACTGAGGCTTCGCCACTGGGATCCTGCGGCGAGGGCCTCATTCCAGCGGCCGGCGGATGCGAGGCTTTCGGCGGAGACCTGGGCGGCTTCGGCGGAGCGGGGGAAGGCCTGCATGGCGCGGGAAGCGATGTCGGTGGCGTCGTCGTAGCGTCCGGAGATGATGCAGGCTCGGGCTGCGATAATCTGGATGGCAAGGACATTGGGGGAGTTTGTGGCGATCGTCCGGAGTTTTGACAGCGGTTGTTCGAACGATGCCGGTGTGGCGCGAATAGCAACGAAAAGATGAAGGGCGTCGGCAATTCCCGGCGCGTCCTTCGGCGATTGGGCCATGGCGACGAAAATGGGGAGGAAGCCGGGGTCTTTACCCAGATCGTGTATGAGGGGCAAATTGGCGTTGATCGTCGTGAAAGAATCGTCGGCGGGGATGGCTGCGTGAGCATCGGCGGCGTAATGGTCCAAGTCATCAAGGCGTCCGCTGAGGATGCAGAAACTCAGGAGCTGGCGCCAGGCTATCGGATCATTGGGGGAATTCTTTGTGGCGAGGAGAAATTCCTTCATTGCATTGTCCGGGGTATCAAATCGGGCGAGATAAGCCGCACGAATGCGAGTCTTCACGCCGGGGGGGCAGTCGATTGAATCGAGCATCGTCAATACACGTTGGGCGTCGGCTTCCCGCTTTTCAGATCCATAGTAATCCACGGCGAGCTGGATGATTTCGGGAGTGGGATGCTGGAGCATTTCGTTGAGCAAGGTGTCCAGCTTGTCGGTCTGATTCTCCTGGCGATAGAGCGAGGCGAGTCTGAGTTTGTCGTTGGGTGTGAGATCGGATGGGGGGATCTGTTCGAATTGCTGGACGGCGGCAGCGATATCGCCTTCTTCCGCGAAGAGAGTGGCACACGTGCGTCGATCATCGGCGGATGCGGTGCTGCTTTTGGCAACTCGATCGATGTATGGGCGGGCACGCGCGAAATTTCGCTGCTTGTGGAGGAGCTGTGCGGCAGCGAGTGAAGTCTGGTTGGAGTCCGGAGTGAGGTCCGCTGCCTGGGTGAGTTCGTCCACTGCGTTGTTGAGATTATTTTGCCGCTCATAGGCGGAGGCGAGAAGGAGGTGGGCGATTGGGATTTTGGGGTTTTGCCGGTTGATGTCGGTCAGCAGAAGGATTGCCTCGGCTGTATCCTTGTCAGAAGGATCTCCTTGGAGGATGTATTTAGCGCGGATGATTGAAAGGAACGTTCCTTTGTCGCCGCGGAGATTTCGCAGGCGATCGATGGTTCGGCCAAGGAAGGGGCGGTCGTTTTGGGTTGCTTTGGCGCTGAGCGCTTGCCACTGGATTCTGACATTGTTCGGGTTGCCTTCCGCAAGTGCTTCCCATTCCGCCTTGGCGTGAGGGTCATTCACGATGTCGAGGTAACGGGCCCAGTTTGACTTCCAGAGCAGGTCGGAGCTGTTCTGTTTGGAGCGGCACTCTTCGAAGTAGAGAAGCCCATCTTCCTTGTGTCCTGTTTGAAACAGCCAGCAGGCTCGAGCAAAGGCGAGTTGAGGCGTGATTCCGAAAGACTTCTGATAACGGGCAAAGCAGGCGTCTTCCTGTCCGAGTTTGGCGTTCTGGCTGGCGCTGGCGAGTGCGAGCAGCGTTTCAGCGGCTGCGGGATATTGCGGGTCGAGGGTTTTCTGGATGAGCGTCATCGCTTCAGACTGCCGGCCGATCCGGGTGAGAGCCATGACTTGAACGGAAATGATGCGCTGTTCATCGGGAAATTCCTTTTCGATCCTCAGAGTGAGATCGAGAAGGTCCTTGAACTCGGCAGTGCGGTCGGCGGGGAAGAGAAACACGCCGGCGGTTGCCACGGCGACGAGGGCTTCGCGATCATCGGGCGCCCGGACGCGGGCCTGTTGCGCGGCGTTAAACGCGTCCACAACGTGTCCTTCGGAGAGGAGAAGTTTCGACTTGGCGACGAGGGGTTGTGCCCAGGCGGGGGCGGAGAGGGCGGCCTGCTGATAGTGATCTTCGGCGAGCTCGTCCTCGCCGCTGTGGTCATATGCCTGACCAAGGAGGAAGAGGAAAAAAGGATTCTGAGCGTCGGCGGCGAGTGCATCGTTGCCGGCGGTGATGGCTGCCTGAGGGTCGTCGGGATGAAGCAGTGTTGTTTGAATCGCGGCGGCGGCGGCGGCGGCATGGGGGTCGGATTTGCCGAGATCGGCAATTGCCGCTTGTGCGGCCTGTGCATCGGGGATTCGATTCAGGTAGTAGAGAGCGAACGTTTTGTAGATGAGGAGGTCGGTATCGGGGGATTTTTCCTTGTTGATGACGTCGACGACGTCGGCATAGCGACCGGACTGCAGCAGGCGAGCAATCCAACTGTCGCGAGTCTTGATGTCGGGGTTCGACTTGGCGGCCTGCTCCTGGAGGCCATTGGCTTCGGAGAACAAACCGATCGAATCGAGGTGGCGGACGAGGAGTTTGAGGAAAGCGGGGTCATTCACCGGGTGAGCGGCGGATTTGCGGGCCCACTCCACTGCGGACTGGCTATCGCCGTTCATAGCGCAGGCGGCGCTTTTGAGGAGTTCGAAGCGGCTGTCGTCGGGGTGGCGACCGAGAAGGGTATCGGCGCGAGCGATGATCTCTTCCGGGGCAGTGCCGCGGCGCTGCATGATGGTGAGCGTGAGACCCTGAACTTCGAGATCGAGAGGGGCGGCATCGTTATACTGCATGGCCATTTTGAGGGCGTCGTCGTATTTGCGGAGATAGAAGAGAGCGAAGGCGCGAGCACGCAGGGCCTGGGCGTTATGGGGTTCGGTCGCGAGGATCTGGTCGGCGGTAGAAATGGTTTCGGTGAAGTATCCGACCTTGAGATAGAGATCGAGCAACTGTTCGCGGGCGTCCTTGCGATCGGGATTGAGATCGACGAAGCGACGGAGCAGACTGACGGCGATCGGGATTTCACTGTGGTCGGACTCTTCCAAATGGAGACGGGCCTGAGCACAATCGTAGAGGGCATCTGAATCTGTGGGGAAGCGGGTTACATAACGTCCCAACCGGTCAAGCGCAGTGGAATAATCATTCGCAGCATATGCAGCGAGACCTTCGCGGCGCCATTCGGCATACATGTGAGCGGTGCGTTGCTTTCGATAAATAACGAATCCGCCGCTTGCACCTCCGGCGAGGACTGCGGCGGCGAGGAGAATGCTGAGGCGACGTTTGGTCTTGGTGTTCATGTTATCTCCGGAAGACTCCTCGGATGAGGACGAGGAAGGTTTGAAAGATGATCCAAAGATCGAGTCGCCAGGAAAGCTGCTCCACGTATTGAATGTCGAATTTGATCCATTCCTGGAAGTCGAGGCCTTGACGGCGGGTTCGCTTTACCTGCCATAGTCCGGTGACGCCTGGGCGGACGCTCAGGCGTGCTTCGCGCCAGGGCGGGCAATATTGATTTTCCTTGCGAGGACTCGGACGTGGACCAACGACGGCCATGTCCCCGAGCAGAATGTTTATGAACTGAGGTAATTCGTCGATATTCAGGTCTCTCAGTAATCGCCCGATACGCGTGAGTCGCGGATCCTTTTTGATGAAGAACTGCGGGCCGTCGGCCTGGTTCTCGCGCGCTAGTTCAGCCTTAATTGAATCGGCATCCCTACGCATCGAACGAAACTTAATACAACCGAATTCGCGGCCACCAAGCGTTTCGCGCGGGTGGACGAAAAAGAAAGGACGACCATCTTCCAGGTAAATCGCCAACATGATGACCGGATAGAATGGGAGTGTCAATGCCAAAACAATGGCGGAGAAGCAGATGTCGAAGGCGCGTTTGATATTGCGATCGAAGGAGGAGAGGCTGCGCGGAGTCGCGGGGCGAATATAACTGGCGGAAGGTTCGAGTTCCTGCCATTGGACATCCTGCAGGATTGGGCGCGCGGCGGGGTCGTCCCAGAGGATGGCTGGCCCGACGACAGGCATAGCGGATTTCAGTTTGCGGCCGGCCCCGACCCAGACAGAGCCGATGATGCGGGCACTGGGGTCTATTTGAGCGTCGCTGTCGACCCAGGCGCTCGTTGAGAATTGTTGAGCGCGCTGGACGGTGGCGGAGGGAGAAGGCCAATAGGTAACGAGGCGGCGCACGAACTGGGCGACCTCGGAGTCACGGGCACGATCGAAGATTTCGCCGTCGACGCGGGCAATGTCGCGTTCGATGCGCGGAATCTGGCGACGAAGGGTTCGCCAACCGTCCGAGGAAGTGGCGGCCGTTTGCCAGGCTCGGGCCAGATCGGCATCAGCGGTGAAGGCGACGCGAGTAAGGTGATTGTCAACGGCATCGTAAAACCGTTGGAAGCGGAGGAAGCGGTCCTCGGGGCCAGTCAGAATTGTTTCCTGATAGCCATGGGTACGCTTGCTGTGAACGCGGACGAGGAGGAGGTGTGGATGCATCCAACACATGACTTCCATGAGGTCACGCAAACGGAAAAGGACGAGCGTGCGCGATTCGGTAAGGAGGAAGAGGTCGGCGTGGTGGACAATGACGGAGGGTTCGCCGAGGCGGACGACCTGGACGCCGCGGGCGGCCCAAAAGCGGTCGTGCAACTGGGCGGGGGCTAATCCCCAAAGAGTGGGGTGAGCCGGTGCGTGGGGCGCGGCGGGTGTGGGAAAATTGATGGTATTGGGGTGCAACATAGGATCAGGACGTACCGTTGGAACCTGTGGCGGTGTTAGCGGCAACGGCGCGGGCGACAGGTCCGAGTTTCACAATGCCACCAAATACCGGCGCTTCGTGGTGGCCGTTACCATTCGCGCGTACCGACATCGCACTAATTGGCGAGCTGAAGCCAGAGCTGCTGATGTCATCAGCCAGTGCGCGGTTGAAGACGATTCCGAAGACATGAGCGCCGACAGAATTAAGCTGGGCGATAGCGCTTTGAGCGAGCGAACGGAGACCGCCGCGCGAGACGGTGAGGACGACGCCGTCGGCCTCAGCGGCGGCGATGCAGGCTTCAAGGCTGCCGAGCACCGGCCCGGTATCGATGAGGACAGTGTCATAGCGCTCACGTGCCTGAGCGAGGATGCGGCGGAGCAATCGCGGCGAAAGCTGTGCGGCATGAGTTGCCTGGGCATTGCCGAGGGGGAGGATATCGAGGTTGGGAGTACCTGTGGCGCCGATGCAATTGGTGAGGGGCTCGCCGTCGAGGGCGTCGAGGAGCCCAAGAATGGATTCATGCTGTTGTTGAAGAGCGTTGGAGAGTTTTTCCTCGGTGACGATGCCGCGTTCGACGAGGATTTCGCCGAGCCTGCAGGACCTGACCTGTGCGGCGGCGACGGCATCTTCGATCTGGGCCGGCGTCGCGCAGCCGGAGCGGACGAGGATATCGCCGATCTTACGTCGAATGACGGCGTTCATGCGGTGAGTAAGTCCGCCACCGATGACATCGCAGTCGATGAGGAGGGTTTTGGAGCTCGAGGCGGCGAAGGAAAGGCCGAGCGCAACCGCGAGGCTGGTTTTTCCATCGCCGGGCGAGGGGCTGCTGACGGCGATGACCTGGTGTTCGGGACCGGCGCCGATTTGCAGAATGGTTCGGATGTGATGGACGCAGTAGGCGGCGATCGAGGCCTGGTCTGGCTCGGAGATGTCGTCTGGCAGACGCGGGAGTACGCCGAGCATGCGGTAGTTGCCGCGGATGCGGCCCTGGGCGTCGGCAACGTTTTTCACGCGTTGGTCAAGGAATGCGATGAGGAGGATGATCCCGAAACCCAAGCCCATTCCGCCGGCGGTTCCGAGAATGGTAAATTGTCTGCGCTTGTCAACGAACGGACGAAATGGGGTATCACCCTTACTAATGACGCTGATGCGGCCGCCGATCTGATTTTCAATGGACAATTGTTGAATGCGCGTTTTCGTCCGGTCGAGTTGCTCCTGGATGTTTGCGGCATCATCCTTCAAGCCTTCAATTTGCATGTTTTTTGTGGCAAGATCCTTGAGATCCTTCTGCAGCGAGGCGATTTCCTCGAGAAGGCCCGCCTCGCGGATGCGCAGTTGTGCGATTCTTACGTTGGAATTTGCGGGCATCAATCCGTCGGCGCCTGCTGGGCCGCCCGAGACTCCGGTGCCCGATTTAAATCGATTCCGAATATCATTTACTCTCTTATCAATGTGGGTCTGGAGATCTTCCAGATCAGAGCGGGCGCGAATGACTTCAGGATAGCTTGGGCCGTAGCGTTCGTTCAGTCGTTTCAAATAGGTTTGTAATCTTTCGACATTGTTAAGATCATCACGCATTTGCTGGTCGTTTTCCGCAATCATTTCGGCAGTTATTGCGGACGCGTTGGCACTCGGTCCGGACGCTTTGGCATCTGGCTGAGTAGCAGCGTTCGAGAAAGCCCTTTGGATCTTCAGCTCCAATTGCGTGTCCTGCAGCAATGCCTGCTTCTGATTGACCTGTTCGAGTTTGAACTGATAAATGGATTCGACCGATGCGGGGCCTAAATCCTGCTGCATCGCATTCCGCAGGCGAGTGAGTTCGGTCATATACCTCGTTTTGAGATCATCGAGGATCTGACTGCGGCGGCTTTCGTCGCCCGTGTTTGCGTCGTCGTAAATTGCCTGATATGCCTGAATGATGGCACTTACCGCGGTGCGAGCGGCGGCGGGGTTGGGGTCCAGGAAGGTGATACTAACTATGGTTCCGCCCTGGCGGTCCACGAAAAGATGAGCCTGGAAATCGGCTATGGCCTGATCAGACAAACCACGGCCGAGGGCTTTCCAATCCGGATTCTGCATGGCCATGTCTATAGTGCGGCGGCTTAGCATGATGGCGATCTGCGAGTCGATGTAAGCGTCGAACATCGGCAAAGGGCTGTTTTCATTGAATACGCCGGAAACAAACGGTTTGATTTGGAGCATTCCGACGCTGCGATACTCGGGCTGCTTTGCCAGCATGAAGCCAAGTATTCCGCCACAGATGGCGCCGATGGTGCTAAGAAGGATTGCCCACTTGATGCGTCCTTTGAGCAGCGTCGCAATCGTTTTAAGGGGGGAGGGTTGATTTCCGGATGGGCCGAAGTTGTCGGGGTTCGAGTCGAGCATCGGACTCAACTCGTGGTCTCCGCGATCAATTATCTGCAGGTCGTGGGTCATGAGCGCTCTCCGGATTTAACGTACTGAAGAATGGGGTCGGCGGCATCAAGGAGTGACTTAATGGCTTGTGCGCGCTCCGGATCGGGCGTGTTGGGGTCAAAGATCAATTGAACCTGGGCAGCCCCATAATAGCGGGTGGACTGCCTTCGTGCCGCAAAGCGGAGTTCGTCCATGGTGCGGACAACGCGTCCGTCGGGCGTGATCATGAAATCGATCACTGTGGTTCGGACCAATTGGCCGGCAGTAGTGCGGGCGAATTCGTATTCCATCGCGGGGTAGACGGCATTGGTCGCCTCTGCCTCGCGCTCAGTCTTGGAAACGAGAGTCCAGCCGATGCCGGGATAGCAGACCGGCGGATAATGACCTAGCATGTCGCGCGAGTCACGACATTGGACGATCAACAAGTTGGCGGTGTGACCCGTACGGACGTTCTGATACCGGCGGCTGATGATGACGTTGGGGCGAAGCAGTTCGGTGGCGGCGCTGGGCACGGGGACATCCTGTCCAACCCAGGAGTTCGCTTGATAAGGAAGCGTGGCAGCCACTTCGGCAATGTGCTGGTGGTAGGGCTCGGCGGTCGCGGGGCTGGTGCGTAAGGCGCCTTCGACGATGAGCGCCGTCAAGAGGCCGAGGGTTATCAGCGGCGGGACAAGATTGCGTTTGGTGGGGGTCATCGTTGGTCCTTATTCGTACGCGAGCGGGTGGGGTGTAATGGGGATCAACGCCCACTTGAGCAGTCCGACAATCGAAAGCAGCATTAAAAAGGCGATCGGGAGCATGATCCAACCGCTGGCATCGTGGAAGGCTTTGGCAAAATCGCGCGACGCGTGACCGAAGAACCAGAGAGTGGGAATCAGGCGGATGACATTGCAGAGAATCGCCGCCAGGGGGCTACCGGCAAGAATAATCAGGCGAGCATACCAACGGAGCGGCGTTCCGAAGGCGAAGGCGTAGCACGCGAGGAAGAGTGCGAAGACCATGCGCATTCCGTTACAGGCTTCGGCGATGGTGACGTCGATGCCATTGATACTGAGAAGGTTGCCGGAGCGATCGACGGGGATACCCATCACGTCGAATATCTGCTGCGTAACGACAGCGGTGGCGGACTGCATTGGCAGTGCAATTTGTTGACGAATACTGCCTGGGGCGGGAACGAGGAAGATGAGTACGGCGAAAGCAGGGAGGAAGTTGACGAACACGTCCTTTCCGAGCACCGAGAGAATGGCGCCGGTGAGTACGAGGACGGCTCCACCGTGCCAGAAGGATTGGATTCCCTGGTAGTAGCCCACGACGGTGGCCGCAGCCCCTATGAGGACGAAGAGGGGGCCGATCCAGGTGCCTTCGGGTTTGCATTTGCGCATGCGCCGCCGGCGGATCCAGACCATCCAGAAGACAATAAAGGGAACGAGGAGCACCTGGCTGGCTTCTTCATCACCGACTGACACAAATGGGAACTTCGGTTGAAATCGGAGAACGATGTGGAGAATGTCGCTCCATGCCTGGTTACAGGCGATGATCGCAATGGCTGCGAGGAGGAACATCGCAACCACATGCCAGGGGCTCCATCCATTTCGCGTCAAAGTATTGGTCATGAGGTGCGTTCCTGCGGGTTCAAGTCGTGATGATTTCATCAATGACCGTGGCGTACGCGCGAACAGTAGCGCCCGGGCAGACAATAGAGCGAACAACGACCGCCCCCTCCTGAACCTGTCCGCCCTTCAGGACGACGGAATCAAGGAGTGAGGCGCTGGAGGCGATCGACTTGGGATCCTCGGCGATGCTGAAAGTCGATAGCCAATTTTCGGCAAAAGGGTCATCTACAGTACGTCCGCTCTGCCGGTTTAGATGGAATTGGCGAAGGGCGTGGGTGTATTCGGGCAGATTCCGAATGGGGTATCGCTCAACCGGATGCCGGACGACACGAACGGTATGCCTTGCGGCGATGGCAGGGAGGGCTTGTTCGTTCAAGTCGACGAATCCGATAGGGGAAATCTGGCGAAGGGTTCCGCAGCGGACCAGCATGATGCCGGTAGGGTGGCCATCGAGTTGGGCGAGCAGGGCAATATCGGCCGAACATTGGGCGAGGTTGGCTACAAGGACTGTCAGATCGGTCAGGAAGAGGGAGGCGCCGTTGCCGACGAGGACAAAGTCATTTTCGCCGTAAGTTGCGGTGGCATCGAAGAGTACGCCCCCTGTGCCGCGGAATTCCAGCGGATCGCGTTCGATGACGAGCGGGGTGTCATCGGACAATTCCAAGGTGTGAGGTAAGCGGCTTTGGGGGTCGACCAGGACGCGAAGGGGAAGAGAAGTGCCGGCACAAGTCTTTGCCAAGGCGCAGGTTTGATCGTACCAGTGGCGGATAAGACTGGTTTGATTGTCGAGCGGAAGGCCGAGAACTGAGCGGTTGATACTCTCTTTGAATTTCGTATTACGAACAACCCCGGTGAGAAGAATCACGGCGCGTAAGTGGGAAGAAACCCCCGAGGTGGTGTCGCGGCAGGTTGATGGTAGTTGGTGGTGGCTAATCGGCACTCGGTGTTCCGTCAAAGTCACGTCGGATTCCCACTAGGTCGTAAGAGGTATCGACTATAAGTGTGAGCAGGATTGGTCGTGTCGCAAATCGGTAAAGAGGCATTAAGTCTTCGACATAGTCTGAAATTATTATCGGCCCTTTCCGCGGCGGGCGCACAAAGCCGCGTAAAAGAGTCGAAATACGAACGGGAGATCGTCTACCAAGTAGCGTTTCGCCAGCCGTCGAGGTTCCTGCATAAGGCGATGTAACCACTCCAAACTGAAACGCTGCATCCATTTGGGGGCGCGCTTTACCTCACCGCAAACGAAGCTGAAGCTGATACCTACGCCAATCCACCATGCAGTGGGGACGACGGATTGGAGTTGGAAGATGAGCTTCTCCTGCTTGGGAGAACCGAGGGCTACAAACACGATGTCAGGCTGAGCCGCGCGAATCTGTTCGGTGAGGTCCCGGATGGCGCTTGGATTGTTTTCGAATCCGTACTCGGGGCAGTGGCTGCCGGCAATGCGAACGGTGGGAAATCTTTGACGGAAAGTGCTGGCCGCTCGATCGGCAGTTCCGGGCGCGCCTCCGAGGAGGAAAATGGAACGATCATTTCGTGCGGCCTCTTCGGTGAGAGTCCAAATGAGGCTGGAGCCGGCGACGCGTTCAGGGAGCGGTGTGCCCTGCAATCGACTCGCCCATACGAGGGGCATTCCGTCGGCGACCATCAGTTTGGCAGGCTCACAGAGCGTTCGATAATCCGGTTCGTGCACGAGCCTGCGCAAGTGGTCGAGATTGGCGGTGACGATCCATCCGCCTTCTCGGCGGCGCGAGCTGTCGAGGATAAAGCCGACGGTTTGCTGCTCGGTCAGCGCATGGAATCGTGTCCCGTGCAATTCGACGGTTGGGAGCACAGCGGATGCGGAGATGGTGTTTGGTTTATCGAGTGTGGATGTCATGGCGAGAACGATTCTCTGCGGCGGAAGGCAGATGAGGTTTTTCGGAGATCAGTGGGCGCTTGCCGGGTTTGGTGCGAGGGTGTCATTGGTGCTGAGATTGATGCGTAAAGATTCATTGGCAGCCGCCGGCGGACTCCAGCGGGCGATACCACGAACGTTCGCCAGTTTTGTTGCGCGAGCCTTGCCGAGAAGAAGGCATTCCCATTGATAGCGGCGGAGCGCCTTGCGGAAGAGGTGGTCATTGTAGCGGGGTTTGCGCTGGAGCATGCTTCTCACATAGCCCCACCACATGGCAAGTCCGCCGGAAATGAGAGGCGGTCGTGTCATGCGATAGATCGCGCTGGCCGTCATGTACACGAGTCCCGTGCCCATAAAGTACTGCCCGAAGCCGTGGCGAAGCCGTCCGGTTGAGAGCCCCTTGTGGCTGGCGCCCATAGGACGAAGGTGGATGAAGCGAATTTCAGGGGAGTCCCAACTCTCGGCGATCCATCCGAGCATGCGGCATCGGTGGCAGTCGATACCATCCCACATGACTTCGCGGACGAAGCCTCCGATCTGTTGGAAACATTCGGTGCGATAGAATTTGATCATGCCGACGGACATTTCATCGCCGCAGGCCTCGCTTACGAGCTTACCGGCCTGCCGGAAGTAGGGCTTGCCGCTGCACGTGCCGAGTCGAGGATTGGCGTCCATCCTGTTGATCATGGTCTCGAAATAAACAGCGGGGATTTCGAGATCGAGATCGAATTTGCAGATGTAGTTGAAGTGTGCAGGGTCGATGGCGTTGTAGCCCACGTAGAAAGCGTCGACAACACCGGGGCCGACGCTTCGGACTCCGCGATCGGGCCGGTGAATGACTTTGATGAACGAGTACTTCCGCGCATATTCATCGAGGATGGCCGGCGTATTGTCTTTGGAGCCATCGTCGACGATCACCCAGAGCGCCGGGCGGATGGACTGAGCGACAACACTATCTATTGTGACGCGAGCGTATTCGGCTTCGTCGCGACAGGCGGTAATAAGGCAATACGCTTTGTTCGGAGGAGCATGCATGGAGGTTTCGGACTTTGATTCTTGCGAAGTCGTCATAAATTGCGCTGAATCCTCAGTCGACAGTGGAAGGGGAGAGTCCCATGGTCATCTCATCGGGATGTTAAACGAACTTGTGAAGTGTTGTTTAATGATGTCATGCTGAGCCAAGGTGTCAGAAGCTCGTTTTCAGGCAGCACATGCAAAGAGCGGCTCAGGATGTTGTTGAGTCGTGGTTGATGGGGCGCGGGACGGGGAGCCCGGCGTGGCCCAGGATAAACTGTGCAGCCGCCCCCATGCTTTCCGCGACGTAGGTGATGGCCGGGTTATCGGACTGGCCGGTGCTCGCTTTGCCGGTGCTTATCAGAATTGCGCCGATGCATCCGGCATTCTTCCCCGCGAGGATATCGGACATCATGTCGCCGACCATCCAGGAGGCCCGAAGTTCGAGGGCGAGTTCGCGGGCGGCCCGAAGGAGCATTCCGGGACCGGGTTTGCGGTCGGGGTGGTCCACGGTTACCCGATCAGCAGTGCGAGGGACCGACGTGCAGTAAAAGAATCCGTCGAAACGGATGCCGGCGGATTCAACAAACTGCCGTTGAACTTCCGCGTTTACCGCATGCATTTGGTCGAGAGTCATCAAACCGCGACCGACAGCGGACTGATTCGTCACGACAACGCAGCGAAAACCGCGGTCGGCGAGGGCTCGGACGGCCTGGGCCGCTCCGGGGAGCAGCCGGACTTTCGTCGGATCGGACAGGTAATGCACATCTTCAATCAGCGTTCCGTCGCGATCGAAGAAGACTGCAGGCTTCATGGCAAGGCCTTTGTCGTCGGAGCGATCTTAAAAACGTGCGGGGCTTCTGCGGTGGCCTTCGCCAGAGCTTCGTGGGTTCCGATGTCGAGGTGGTATCCGTCGAAGACCCAGCCGCGCATGCGGCCCACGAATGCGGGTAGAACATCGAAGCCGAGATCGAACTTCTTCATATCGGCAATTTCATAGAAGGCATCGGCGGTGAGGGCATAGATGCCGGCATTTGCGAGGTTGCCCATGAATTCCCGGGGCTTTTCTACAAATCGGGTGATTCGGTTTTCGGCATCCATGTGGGCGATGCCGCATCGTTCGGGGTGGGCGACGCGGAACAACATCATCGTCATGGGATCAGGATGAGATTCGTGGAAGTTCAAGAGGTGGCGGAGATTTACTTCCGAGAGGTTGTCTGCGTAAATGATGATGACGGTGTCATCAGGCTTTACGAATTGTTTGTTGGCGTTGATTGTGCCGGCGGAGCCGAGGAGAACGGGCTCGTAGGCTTCAGTCATGTTTACCCTGCCTGAATCGTTGGCCCGGCGGATGTAGGATCGGACCTGGTCGGGAAGGTGGTGATTGTTCATGAGGACTTCGGTGATCCCCGCATGTTCAAAGCGGTCCAGCCAATAATCCAGGAGGGGGCGGCCTGAGATTGGGATGAGACATTTGGCTGTGTGATCTGTCAGGGGTTTTAACCGGGTACCGAGACCGCCGGCGAGCAGAATAACTTTGACGTTTGCTTCAGACACGATTTTCTCTAATCAGGAATGGGATGTGAAGTGCCGCCCGCGGGTGGGAGGCTTCAATTGGCGTATCCGTGGGGATGCGATTTGTGCCACTGCCAGGCGGTGCGAACGATATCTTCGATGTTGTAGACTGGATCCCAGTGGAGCTCTTTTCGGATACGTTCATCACTGGCAATCAGAACGGCGGGATCTCCCGGACGCCGCGCGACGATTTCGTGGCGAATGGGCTTACCGTTGATCTTCTCGCAGGCCCGCAGGACTTCCAGCACGGTCGAGCCTTTTCCAGATCCCAGGTTATAAAAACGTTGCATGCCCGGTTCGAGCGATTCAACCGCCAGTTGATGCGCGTTGGCGAGGTCGGCGGTGTGGACATAGTCGCGGACACAACTACCGTCCCTTGTCGGATAGTCATTGCCAAACACGAGCAGCTTTTCCTTTACTCCTGTGGCCACAGAAAGTGCCAGAGGAATCAGGTGGCTCTCATTGCGGCGGGCTTCGCCGTGGCGACCGTCGATGTCGGCGCCGGAGGCATTGAAGTACCTGAAAATCGTGAAGCCGACGCCATAGGCGGTGCAGTAATCGCGGATCAGCCACTCTGCCGCCAGCTTTGACCTGCCGTAGGGGACTTCCGGCACTTGCGCGGATGTTTCCCGGAGAGGCATTTCGGCGGTGAATCCATAGGTGGCGGCAGTGCTGGAGAACACGATGCGTTTGATATTGTTTTCGAGCATTGCATCGAGAAGGTTTTTTGTCCCCTGCACGTTCACACGGTAGTAGGATTCTGGATCCTTAATGGATTCTGGCACGGAGGCGACAGCAGCGAAGTGCATCACGGCGTCGGGGCGGTATTCGCGCATAACCTTCGACATGAGGGCTTTGTCGGCGAGATCGCCAACAACAAGCTCCGCGCCGTCGACAGCGGCCGCGTTTCCTTCGCTCAGGTTATCGTAAGCCATGACATTGTGGCCGTGGGTGCGCAGCCATCGAAGACAGGAACTGCCGACATAACCCGCACCGCCGGTGAGAAGAATTTTCATTAAGTTTTCCCGATTAGTGAGCTGCGACCGAAAGAGTCGCGAATGATTCGACTTTGCATTTAAGTATTTGGGCGACCATGTGGCCAACGGACAAGTGGAGATCCTCAATGATGCCGTAGTTTTCCGAAGGGACATTGATGTGGATGTCTGCGAGCTCCGCTATCTTTCCACCTTTGAAGCCAGTGAGGGCAACAACCGTCAGACCGCGATCGCGTGCCAATTCACAGGCGTGCACGATATTGGGCGAATTTCCGGAGCAGGAGATTGCGACCGCAACATCGCCCGCCTGGGAATAGACGCCAAGCGGAAAGCTGAACGACTGGCGATAATCCGCATCGTTGGCGACGGCTGTGAGAATGCCCATATTGTCGTTCATACCGAACGCGCGAAGATGCCTTTGACCTTCAACGGCGCCGGTTTTCACCAGATCCAACACATGGTGGCTTGCAGTCGAAGCTGAGCCTCCGTTGCCGAAGATGAATGCCTGGCGGTTCTCCTTCCACACGTCGAAGAGAAGATCTGCGAAGTCCTCTATCGCGTGGGTATCCAATCCGCGGAGAATGGTCGTAAATTCTTCGACGTAGTGTTTAGCACACCGGCAGTATGTTCCCGCCATGGTCCTCTCCTTCGAAAGAGTTCACGATCTCGGAGAGCCGTGCCCCGATAATCCCGGAGGCAAATGGCCTTCCTTAGATATTGTCGGTCGTATCGTCAGCTGACAAAGATAATTCGGCTACCAAGCCGGTCGACTTTGAATTCGAGCTCACGGGGCCTGTCGAGGGCCTCGCGAATACGATCGTGGCGTTCTGGCGGAGCGAAGAGCAGCAGAAATCCCCCGCCGCCGGCACCGAGCAGTTTTCCCCCAAGCGCCCCGTTGTTTCGAGCGGCTTCGTACCAGCGATCGATTCGATCGTCCGATATATTGAAACCGAGCGATCGTTTGAGCTGCCAGCCCTCATGAAGCAGCCTGGCAAAGTCGGTCAAGTTCGCCTCACCTGACACTGATTTCGCCATCTCCCAGGCGAGATCTCGCATCGCGCGCAGAACGGACATCTTATCCTTCGTGCCGTCGCTTTGCTTCTGCAGAATGGAATCGGCATCACGCTTCTGGTTTGTGTAAAGCAGCAGCATGTGGCGTTCCAGTTGTTCGATCGTCTCCGCGCGACAGGGGATGGGTTCGACATCGACGGTGTGGCCGGGGTTGAAGCGAATGTAATTCATGCCGCCGAACGCTGCGGCGTACTGGTCCTGGCGGCCGATGGGTTTACCGAGGATGTCAATTTCGATGCGGCAGGCTTCTTCCGCCATTTGGTGATGGCCGACTAGCGAACCTTTGTAGGCGTGAAGCGCGTGCAATAAGCCCACTGTGAGGGCTGAACTCGACCCCATTCCGGTACCGGCGGGAACATCGCCGATCGTGACTATTTCGAGATGGTTCCTGAGCGCTGTCAATCGCAATCCCTCCCTAATGATTGTGTGTTGGAGCTGCTCAAAATCATCCACCGTTTCAGTCTTCGAGTAGGCCGCACGAATGGACGACTCGAAGCGATGACCAATCGTAACGTACATATGCTTTTGAATCGCGACCGAGAAAACGGCTCCATACTCCTTCTCATAATAAGCGGGTAGGTCGGTACCCCCGCCGGCGAAGCTGACACGGTATGGGGTTTGCGTGATGATCATCCTGTCGATGTCCTTTGTACAAGTCGCTGGACCGATTGAGTGGAGATTAATTCTCGCCGGAGCTTTGAAGTAAATATTTCCACAAGCGGTTCCAGGCACGTTTCCAAATTGAATTTGTCCTCAATATGGCGACGGCCGTCGGCCGCCAGACGGCAAGCCAGAGCGTGATCCTTCATGAGTCGATAAAGAGCATCGGCTAATTGGACCGGGTCGTTTGGTTCAACGAGAATACCGGACTTGCCGTCTACGATAATGTCTGGAATGCCGACGAGATTTGTTGAAACAGACGGTAGTCCGCAAGCCATGGCCTCCATCAGAGTTCGTGGAGTGCCATCAACATCATTGTCTTTGGACCAGACGCATGGCTGGGCAAAGATATCGGCCTGGGACAAAAAGGCAGGCAAATCCTCCTGGAGCACGGGCTTTCCCGTGATATCTACAAAGGCATCGAGTCCAAGCGATGCCACTTTAGCTTTCAAAGCGTCTTCCATTGGTCCATTGCCTGCGATAATGCATTCGAAGTCGGCCCCCTTGTCCTTTAATAACCTGCAGGCGTCCACAAGGATATGAAAGCCTTTTTTCTCCACCAATCGGCCGACCGAGACAATGCGATTTCGAATTGGCCGATTAGCCTCGCGGCGAGAGTGGAATTGCGTTACATCGATACCGCAGGAGATGTTCAGGATCTGCTCGTCATTCGCGCCGTTGCGTTTATAGAATTCTCGATGGAAATTTGATATGGCGACGACAAACTCCGCACGACGAATTTTGTCCTCGAGCGCCACCCGGTCACGGAAGAGATCGGCGGCGTGGCCAGTAAAGCTGAACGGCACACCGAGCAACCAAGCGCCGTACATGCCGATCGTCGCTCCCGTGTGCGCCCATTGGGCGTGAATGATCGTAACCGGCTCTCGCCGCAGTTTCCGCGCCCAGTCGCACGCAACCAGAAAGTGGGCAAAAGCTGCAGCGCGTCCACGAAGAGTCTCGCGCTTGCCGAAAACCGCGTTGGCGGCAGCAGAAAAAAAACGCGGGCCAAACAGAAAAGGTGCAATTAGCACGGAGGCCCCGATCTTCATTGCCGACGGCGGATACAGCCTCCGTGTGCGGCGGTTCAAATCGATAGCCCATTGCGCCGAAAACAGGTCGTTTAGCGGCGGGCGAAGTGCGTGCAGGACAAAGGGAATTCCTCGTCGTTCTAAGACGTGCAGCTCAATTGCCACCCAGGCCGACCCAATTCCGTCGACGCCGATATAGTGAATCATGGTTGAGCCACCGTCACAGGAACTCGAGTCGTATCCGATTCTGGCGCGTTCCGTTGCATTTCTTCCATTGGAAGAGGCGGGACCCCAGCAAAGATGCGATCCAGTGCCTCACCGAGCGAATAACGCGAGCTCCAGCCGATAGTCGTTTTGATCTTGTGATTATCAAACTTTAATGGCTTAAACCGGGCTTCCAGCCGATCGGGGACGAGTACGCTCGGCAATTTCGCGCGTCCTTTGAAAATAGTACTGTTAATGAACATTGCACACCAACCGAGCAGCCAGACCGCACGCCACGGAATAAAAATTACCCTTGACGGCTTTGCCGTTAGGCGCTTCCGAATCGCTTTGGCATATTGATGCTGTCTTGGGGGGTTGTCATCCACGCAGTTGAAGATCTGTCCTATCGCATCCTTTGACTCGGCTGCCAATACAAGTGCTTCTGCACAGTTCTCCACATAGACCAATGGCAATTGCGCCCACATTCCAATACGGATCCAGGTCTGACCGGCGCCGCACGCGCCAAGACGTGCCGTCCACACGTTATCTCGGCCGTAGATCACTCCCGGGCGAACAATTGTCACACGCCATCCGCTCTTTTCTTGTTGCTCAAGTATCAGTTGCTCCTGGAGCAGCTTTGTCTGTGCGTAGTCATCGCGGGTAAATGCATTCTCGCAAATCACTTTGGCGGACTCATCCAACTTTGAATGCGCCCATAAGCGTGTGTAGTCATAAACGGAAAAGCTTGAGACGCCGACAATTCGGTTGACGCCGGCCTCGTTCATCGCAGCGATCAGATTCTCTGTCGCCAAGACAGTGCCCGCGAGTTGAGCGAAGAGATCGCCGGATTTTGCGGCTGCAGTGTGGATGACAGCGTCGATTCCGGCCAAAGCTTCCACTAGCCCGCGGCGCGAACGAAGATCAATTCTGGCCAGTTCTACTCGTGAATCGCTTGCCCAGTATAATTGCTGGGTGTCGCGTGAAGTCCGAACTGCTGCTCGTACCTCATGACCGCGAGAGAGTGCCGCGCTTACCACATGGCGGCCAAGGAAGCCCGAGGCGCCTGTCACCAGCAGCTTCATCGGCGATTATCCTCGTTCAACAATGAGTCCACCAGCCAAGAAGCCCGTTCCATATCCGTATATGTGACGGGCGGTACTTTGCCGCACCGAATGGCAGAATAGGTCTGCGCGAGAAATGCATGCAGACCGTGATACGGTGTATTCTGTAATAATTTTTCTTTGAATCCAGCAACGGCTGCACGCATGAAGGCGCATCCATTGGCTGCATGGTTCACGAGCGGGCTTAGCTTGCCGCCAGGTCGCTGGGTTACGAGCCGCAAATAAGGCTGAAACAAGTCCGTTTCCGCCCACCCCTTGCTGCCGCGTATCGTGATCGTAAAAGATTCGGGCAGAGTCATACAAGTAAAGCGTAATCTCGCGTGGGCAGATCCGGCAAATGCGATCGCGTCCAAGTCATCGTAGAGAAACGTCCCGCCCTTGCCGTAATTGTTCCAATTGGACTGCACTCTTTCCACGCCTGGGAGGAAACGGAGTGTCAGATACGCCATGTGGGTGATAAATTCATGAATCACCCCAGCGGGGAGGCGGTGACTTGGGTGAGGCAGGTTTTCATCCGCATACCGTCCGCCTTTCGCGCGGATGTTCAGCGCTAGCCGCACGTCCACTTCGCGGACTTCGCCGAGTTCTCCCCGCGCAAGGACGGCCTCGATTGCGTTGACTGACCGATTAAAGCGATAGTTGTGATCCTCGATCACCCAGCGGCCGCACTCGCTTGCCAGCGCGGTTAGGCGTTTCAAATCGTTCGAACTGAGTGCCGCGGGTTTCTCTACGATGACGTGGGCTCCGGCGTCGAGGCAATGAGACGCGACTGCCAAATGTGTCTGCGCCGGCGTGAGTACATGGACAACATCGGGCGAAAGCTTTCGCAGCATCTGGGCGTAATCCGTGAAATGGGCTTGTGCTCGGAATTTTCGGGCACTAAACGCAGCCAAAGCCGGTGAAAGATCGCAAACTGCCGCGAGTTCAATCCCTGGTGTAGTTGACAGAAAGTTGAGGTGCTCCTCGGATATTTTGCCGGTCCCAATAACAGTCGCACGCACCACGCCCTTATTTCCAGAGGTGCTTTTCATACCTGCGGGCGTGCTTAGATCTGACATTCTATCGAGTTCTTCTTCACTGGCCGTTGGCTTAATCGCATTCATACTGAGAGATCCTTATTCGTATTTCCTTGATCTCTCAGCTTATCTGATTCCGGCTCAATGGCGTCTGCGGAGTGAGGTTCCAAAATGATACGAGCCGGTATACCCACGGCCGTCGCCCCTGGTGGAACATCGCACAATACCAGCGACATGGCGCCAATCTTTGCGCCCTTGCCTATGCGGATACCGCCGAGCGCCTGCGAACATGCGCCAAACTCCACATCATCCTCGACGACGGGAACCGGACCACGGTGATATCGATCGCCAATCGTGACGCCATGCCGTATCGTGCAGTTGGCGCCAATCTTGGCATTTTGGTGAATCACAATCCCGCCGAAATGATGAATGCGAAAGCCAGGGCCGATCTCGGCCATTTTAGGCATCGTGATGCCCGTCAACGTCTCGACAACGCGATACGTCACCCAATAGATTCGATGGAAACACCATCGCACGAGGCGGAATTTGCGACGGTCGCTCCATCGGCCGAATCGATAGACTGCGATCGCCCAAACGGACTGTTCTCTGAGCCATGCGCCTGTGGAATATCGTGCCATGTCGGCTTTAAATGGTGATTGCACGGGAGCCTGTCCGGATTTGCGTGCGACTCGTTCGCAAGCCGGCGGGTGTGGTTCATGCGCACTTGTCACGGAATCGGAGGACGATGTTGGGTTAGTTATCAAAGAAGTGTCGAGCAATTTCGAATTCAGCGGACAGTTCCTGCTCTTACTGTGAATGGGTCCTTGTACTCAATTAGTCGGGCACGTTTTCCGCCAATACGGTCGCGCCAATAGCCTAGAAAGCCAACGAGCTGTATATATTTGGAAAGCATAGTGAGAATGCCGTAGATCAATGCAAGTCGTAGTGGCAACTCTTTTTCGCGGTGAATTCTCAGGCCGATACGAAGACACTGCACGAAGGGTATGGTGAGGAGAACAATGCCGGCGATTGTTCCGATCCATGCCCCGGCCAACAGACTGACTGAAAATGTCCCGCCGATGAGTACTGTGACGTAGCCGAGCGTCCATGCCAGGGCACTGCGAACCTGTCGACGAAAACGTTGGATACCAAATCGTGATGCAACGTTAAGTCCGCCATAGCCTGTGCGGATCTGGCGCCGGTACCACTGCAAAAACCTCGTCATCGCCGCGTCGTGCAGCGTCATTTCTTCGTCAAGTCGAATTACCTTCCACCCCATAGCATGAAATCGCTGGCAAAGTTCCGGCTCTTCGCCAGCCGGAACTGTATCGTTAAACACGCCTACTTCTTTCAGCATCGAACATCGCATCAGCGAATCACCGCCACAGTTATCAGTTTCGCCGACGGGACCATTCCATTCGATATCGCAAATTCGATTGTATAGGGTGCGTTCCGGAAATCGCTCCCGTCGGCGACCGCAGACGACGGCAACGTCCGAGTGGCTACAAAGGTATTCACATCCGCGTTCCAGCCAGCCTGCGATAAGCTCGCAATCGCCATCCACGAATTGAACAAATTGAACGTCGGGATGAAGCTCCAGCAGGCGGTCCAACCCAGCATTGCGCGCCCGGGCCGCCGTAAATGGACGAGACGCGTCGAGCCGGACGACACTGACGCCCATCGACTGCGCGAATGTCACGCTTCCATCGGAGGATCCCGAATCGACGTACACGATGGGGATCATTAGACCAATAACAGAATTCAGGCAGAGTCGAAAACGCTCGCCTTCGTTACGACCGATCAGGACGATCCCGACAGTTGGCATCTCGTCAACAATCATCAACAGCGGGGAGTTCCACTTGCTTGTGTGTTACAAAGTAACTCACGGAAAAAGACGCCGTACTCCGCAGCTATCGATCTCCAAGAAAAACGTCTTAATATCAGCTCTCGACGAGCGAGTACGTGCTGCGATGTGCGCATCTGAAACGCCTCACCCAGCCCTCTAATAACCTCTGTTTCGACATCCGTGTCAACGAGCACGGCACGGTCCTCCAGTGTCCATCTCGTCACCTTCCAATCGTGTGCCACGACGGGCAGCCCACTGGCGAGCGCTTCAATATAGGCAACCGACGAAGGTTCGCTCTTGCTCATATGAAGAAATACATCACAAGCACAATACAGGGATGGCATCTCTTCGCGTTTCAGCGTCATGCGACGGTACCGCCGCCCCAATAACTTTGTTCCAAGTGTATCGGCTTCATCCTGAGAAGGTCCCTCACCAGCTACCACGAGGAACAGATTCGGCATTTGGGCTACTGCCCTTATTCCTTCGATCACCCGTTTGCTGGGAATCAACGCGCTAACCATCAATACCACTAACGCGTCTGCAGGCAACCCGAATTCTGACCGCTCGACAGCTCGCGGAATAAATAAAGTGGGATCAACACCATTAGGAATCACGACACTCGGCCAGCGTTCGCAATAGGCCTCATAGTAATCGGAATTCGTGCATACGAGCCCGTCACACCCAAAGAAACGATACTCCCGGTTTCCCGAACGAATTGGCCAATCTCCATTTTGCGTTACATACACGTGTAACGGTCGACCATTACTGCTTCGACGTGCGCGTAACAGCCAGTTCATATAGGGATAGCTGCAGGTTACCGTGATGTCGACTTCCTCGGGGGTATAGGCGCGCCACAGACCCGGTACGAACGAAAACTCCTCGTACATGCATTCGTGTCTGAAAAGCGGTCCAGTAGGGAATCTCCGGAATCGCTCTCGCGGTAGAGCTCCAGCGTGCCTGAACTGGTAGCTTTTCCCCTCACGCGGGGCGCCCGACCCGATAACCGTTACTTTAAACCCAGGTATTTGCCCGAGTTCGTTGGCGATGGACTCAAATGCCACTTCGGCTCCGCGGTTTACTCGGTGGAGTCCGGGTAGGGCAAATAGCACACGTACGGGTGCCACATTAACCCCGCTCAGGGCGTGATCTCCCGAGGTCAGAACGCGAGAGTTCTCCCTGTCGCTGGTATCCAAGCAAGTAAATGGTTTGTGATTGGCGAGAGTATCTGAATTCATTTAGATGCTCTTCGGCTCTTTGGACGGAGAGTGTGACATTATTTGTATTAGTAACGAGAAGGTCACAGCCAACTGCTGATAATTCTCTTGTCCCTTTGCCCCTCTCACGCGCAGCACGAAAAGCCGTAATGCATAGTTCGCAATATCCGTCACTCGTAAAAGCCATTCCGCGAACCGCCCGTAGCACTTCCGCTGGACAAGATATCGGGCCTGCCAGCGATGGATGGATCGCTGTCCCTCGGGCAGCCGAGTTGGGTCGGAAGAGCTACCGCCAAAGTGCACTATTGAGACAGCCGGGTCAAAGTGAACGCGCCATCCGTTTTTCCACGCTCGGTAGCAGAGTTCAATATCTTCACCATAGAAAAAGAAATCGTCGTCGAAAAGCCCTATCTGGCGAATCATATCGCCGCGCGCCAGCATAAAAGCGCCGCCAATCCATTGTACATCGCGCTTAGTCGTTCGTCGGTCCCATGATGGATCCTCCGTATTCGCCCATCCAAAGAGCTTTGGAAGCCGAAACGGCAAGCCGAGTGCTGAGGTAATCTGTCGGGCAGGTGTCGGAAATCGCCTCGCCACATTTTGGATGCTTCCATCCGCGTTATTCACCGCACAGCTCATCAACCCGATAGTGGGGTCTGATTCCATCACTTCGATGCAGTGCCGTAAGGAACCGGGGTGTACAACGGTATCGCTGTTAAGCAACAGCACGAAACGATTCCCGTGCCGAATCTCGTTAAACGCCCTGTTATTCCCTCGCGCAAATCCGAGATTATTCTGAAGTGGCAAAAGCATTGCCCAGGATTCCCAGCCGTGCTGCGTGATTGCTGCTGCAATCTCCTCGGCCGAGCCATCTTGTGACGCATTATCAACCACAATTACCCGGCTTTGCGGAACACTGCTGATCTCCGTTTCTAAAGACCGCAAGCATTCCTTTGTCAGGTGAGCTGTACGATAATTTAGCACGATCACCACGAGCCCGATCCCCGGGGCACATTGACACGATGAATCAGACATGTCAGTTGGCGTGGCGATAGCCCCAATTGCGCTCATTAGTCTGCTCCCCCAAACTGACACCAGATGATATGAGCGTATCTAACCGCGATTGGGCTCTTCTTGGAATCCACTGGCGCAATTCTAAGTTCCTCATTGAGCACAGGTATGCAAACCTCCTCGGGATCGCATTTCTGCCATTTACTGTTCAATGGCAATTAACATTGCTCGGCGCATATCTCGCAAGTGTGCGATCGAGCAACCACTTGTTGTCATCAGCAGTTGATCTAACCCAGCGGTGCGTTAGTTCTCTATATTTGGTTGGCACTTGGAGTGTTTCCCACGCCGCGTGTCCTTCCGCGGATATGCGATTATATAATTCAGAATCGTCCATCAATCGTGAGACGCAAGCCGCAAGTTCCCTCGCGTTTCTTTCTCGAAAGACCAGAGCGGATACGCCATCCTTCACGTTTTCCACGAACATCGGGTGATCAGAACAGACTAGAGGAGTTCGAACCGCCAGAGTTTCGAAAATCGTGCACGGCAATCCTTCGGGATAGTCGTGACGGCTGGGAACGATCATCACGTCAGCTTCACGAATGGCCGCCACAGCCAAATCATGAGGAATTCGCCCTCTGAATATGATTTTGTCGCCAACAAGATGTTTCACCCGGTTGGCCAGCGCACTCATCGCCGAAGCGTTTCCTGGGCCAATCACATCAAGTTGAACTTTTCGCCCGTCGGCAACTAGCAAGTTCACGGCATCTAAAAGATCGCCCGCGCCTTTTTCCTCGCTGACAACTCCAACATACGTCAACCTCCACATTCGGTCAGTGCCGGAATGTTCCTTCGCGGAATAATGGTCCGGGCGGACAACCGCCGGCCAGTCCCATGGTATGATTTTTTCCGCAGGCACCCCTAATCTGTTAATCGCGCGAGAAGACGACATATTATGATTGGCAATCCAAGGGATCTTTGGATTGTTGAGTAGCCGAATTAGTTCGGCGGTCCAGCGTCTATGTCGCCAGCGCTTTACGAGTCTGCGCAGAGGAGGGATACTTCCAAAGCTTGGAGAAAATGAACTGGCGAGGAATGGCAACACTTTGATTTCGTTATTGAGTGCCCACCGAATCCACACCGCAACCGGCGCCGCCACTATTAAATGAGTCGGCGCGAATGTCTCTATAATAGGCAGTACGGCCTTTCCAGTACCGTAACTGGCGAGGCCAGCGCCCATCGCCCGTACACCGTTTGGCAACACCACGTCATATACATCATCCGTTTTGCAGCACAGCACTCCCATTTGTTCGATTTGACTGCCAAGCAGTGCGTCTGACTCAATGGAATAATGTTGAGCATAATATGTCTCAACTCCGCCATGTGCTAGTCGCTCATAGGCCTCTCGATAGTCGCCGGCAATCTGTATTTTCAAGACGCGGTAACGCGTGGATACCGTCGATTCCTTTAGCATTCTCTCTCCAACCCGCTCCGTCGACGCGGTTGCACAAGCGGTCTCACATCCAGTGGTAACGTGTGAAAGTTTCATCTGATATCTGTCAATAATGTCTGGGCGAACACCTTACGGCATTTGGGATCCGAGATGTGGCAAGCCGCATGTCATTCGGGTCATTTGTTAACTGTGGCAGCCGAACGGGGTCTCGGTATGGCTGTTAGGGATCGCACGACCACCCGCCTTGGCATTATGATGGCTTTCCACTCCCAACCACTTAAGGCACCCGCAGCTAACATGAAGATGGGATTCAGCATCGCATTGAAGAGATTGTCGATCATTGAAAGTGTGATCAACATCGCCAAGCCGATTGGTGGACCTGCGGCGGAATGTTGCCAAGCGCGTGTCGGGAATTTACGCCATGTGCGCGCAGCCGGCCACAGGAAATATAGCGCTAAACCAATTAATGCAGTGAATCCACCTGAAGTAAGCTCGATCATCCATAATGCGTCAGGCACTGCGGCCCACTGCCCCTTATCCCAATACTCTGTTGTGTTATACCAACCACGAAAACCAAACAACGGCTTGTGCCATACGGCTCGAATGAATTGGTTTTCGCTGGTCAGACGACTTTGGAGCGAGCCAGCTCGACTGTTGTCTCCCACCGTCGCTGACCACTCAACCATGCCGGCGCCGGACCATGTCCCCGATAGCCGCAAAATGATGTATAGGGGCACAAAGCTCCACACCACCCAGAGCGCCCATGTCCGGCGCGATTTCCATGCGATCCATAGTGTCGCCATACCGACGGCAAGCAACACAATTGCTCCGAATGATCTGCAGAGAACAGCAGTTACAAGAATCGCCACAGTTGCCCATGGCGCCGGAATCCGCCAGAATTGCTTGACTGTGCCCGTCAGCCAAAGCCACCAAGCCGTTAATCCACTCATGCACATCCACATCCCAACCATCAATCCGTGCTGCATGAATACGATCGGTCGCCAGCCTCCGAAGCGCTTCGCTTGAACCAAATCTTGGGCGCCGTAAAACCCATAGACCCAAAGATGTAGTCGCGGGCTCATCTTCATTTCGATCAGGCACAGGGGCACGTAGACAAGCCCCCCGATAGCGATCGCTACCGCCAAATCCTTCATGCCTTCTTTGTCGCTAAAATAGAGCCGGCCGTACAACCAGGGCAGGCCCCACGTCAGGATCTGGTATTCGACGGAGGAGAACCCGTCGTATGCACCATAATCATTGGACAAGGATGCCCCGAGCCGTGCTCCACACCACAAAAGAATCGGCAAATCGATCCAGCCGGGCCGAAAGGCGGTCAGCCGGGACGAGTCAAAGATAAGAATTCCAAGCAAAGTTCCCAAGGTTGCAGCGGTCATTTTTGTATATGCGGGAAGCATCGCGACCTTGTATCCGGCCATCGGCAGAAATAGCCACGCAATAAGAAACGCCGCGAGGACTGCCCGACGGGGCGGTAACATCCCAAACAAGAGCACAACCATCGGGATCCAGCCAAACATCGTCAGCGGAACCATGAAGCTCAAACTGAAACTCCTCTACGAGGCATTGTTTTCCGCTCCAACTCGCCACGGTTGCTTCGGTCAATCGTCAACTTAAGCGCTCGCTCCAACAGAATCACAGCGTCTTCCCATGTGTAGCGATGAGCAGTGGCGAAGGCGGCGTCGGACATCCTCCGCCACGCTTCTGGGGTCATCTCTAATACTCTCTCGAGTCGATCAGCAAGGGCTCCCACATTATCAATGCTTACGAGAAACCCGTTGGCGCCATCGTCAATGATATCCATTGGACCTCCAACAGATGTTGATACGACTGGACATCGGCAAGCCATTGCTTCGAGGGGGGGCAAATGAAACCCTTCCGTTCGACTGCCACACAGCCATACATCGCACTCCCCATAGATCTCTTTGATCTGTTTTTGCGGGGGTTGAAAGAAAAACTTCGAGCCTTGGGGGAGTGGCAGCTCTGAAGACTCTCGTTCCGATCCAAAAGCAACCAATTTGACGCTTGGAAATCGCTTCTGAACTCGGTGCACTGCGGCCAAGCTCGTATCAACACCCTTCCACCTAACGAGGGAGTACAAAATGCCAATTGTCGGAGTTGTCTGTTTCTGCCGCGGCGGTGCCGAGAATTGTTTCGTGTCCACGCTGTTAGGTATATGAGATACGATGTCATCTCCAAAACGTTCGCGTGCCACATCCCCCAACCATCGCGATATCACTATCTTATGCATCGGCATGCACCAGGTTGCGTCGACCCGGTCTTTCGGAAGCCCGGGGAGCGCCTCGTAATGCTGTATGAAATAAGCTTTAGCGCCTTTACTGGACGACAAGCGCTCAACCCACTCCGCTGTTTCCCACCACGTTGCCACCACCACGTCGCCGTCTGGCACATCCGCGTTTCCAACAGGTCTCCAGCGTTCCAGCACGCGATGTTCTATCCCCAAACCATCGAAATATGACGGCTCGGCCTCACGCCCCTTAGGCCAGCCTCCACCAGATAGTACGGATTTGATCTTACCTCGCCAGGGGATCTCTTTGTGAGGCACCGATGTAACAACAACCTTATGCCCACGACGTTGCAAGTGTTCGGCATAAATGGCCACAACACGGACACCACCAGCTAGGCCAGCGTAAGGTAGTATAAAGTTGATTCTCATTTGCCAGTAACACTACCGAACAGGCTGCCCTTCATTCTCCGCCATAAGGGCCCCGCCGATGAGGAACCAAAGGCAATGCGCAGACGTTTCGTCAGCGACATTCTAATTGGCTCCTTACCATAGTGTCGCCCCGGTGGCCGGACCCCTGTGCAGCCTGCGTTCATAAACTCTTCGATTCCTTTGCGAGCCAAGTAATCATCACGCACTCGCATAAGCTGTTCACCCTGCACGTTAGTATGGAACACTGTCCACGTTGGATCCTCAATCTTGACCAGCGTATACTTAGAGTGTCGAGAAATATACCGCTCGAATGCAACTTCGATCAGGTAACGTGATTGTCCCGTTCCTGCTGCGGGATTCAACGTACGAAATCCCGAAGAAATATATTCGCCTGCAAACTCCTCCATCGCGGCAATAAAGGTGGACCGCTTCATTAATGCAAAGTTCTCGCTGCATTTGTGGCTGAAATACCAACCCGGCCATGCATCGTGGTGTTTGGATTCATCGTTGAATGATCCACCTACAGCAAAAGTGTCATCGCGTTCCAAATATCCGATCGCTTGGGACAGCCAATTCTCGTGACCTTCTCGATATGGAAGGGTGTCAGACTTGAAGAAGAGCAAGTAAGGCATGCTGGCTATGGCGCCGGCAGTGTGCTCCTGAATGAAGCAGGTGTGGCGGTTGTTGTCGGAATGTTCAGGCCGGATTAACTGCAGCTTGTTGATCATCCCGTCTTTAAACAGCTTCCAATATGCCTCTTGCGTTTCTCGACCACTCCCCCCGTCTACCACCACGACCTCCGCAGGCTTTCCTCCTAGAAAAGCGAACCAATCGTTCAAGATATTCTCAAATGCTGCGCCGTTGCCGAAATTGGCACACACAAGGGATGTATTCTTCAGCACATCACTAATCATGATCGTTCACTCACAGATTACTCTGCCTCACTTCAAGTTCTTTGCATCATTAATCAAACTAATGTTGCGCTTCCGCACAAGGTGTTCCTACAATGCGCTCGCGCGATCGCCTGAACAGCCGAAAATCACGTCTACCGTCATCCACGGCCGTTCTTTACCAGCCTCGAGCTGCGCAACAGAACAGATGCCAAGACGATGGAGCCCATGGCCTTTCCGTGAGATGCCGGATCGCATATCTCCGAGCGGTCCGAATGTGGCCATTCTTTAGCGCCAGCCACGCCCACTGGCGATAAAGCTCTACGATATCAACAGTGCCGATATGCGGTACGATTGGTTCACCAGTTAAGTTACGCCGCGTCCAGGCATCTCTTAGCACCATTTCAATCGAAGTCTGCACTCGCGAAACATTACCAATGAGGAGGCCAGTTGCCGATTTCCTCCAAATGAATAACGGTTCCTTCAAATTCTCGAGCCGACCCATCTCGCCAAGCCTTAACCACAAATCGTAATCCTCGCAGGGGCATGTTCCTTGACGATACCCACCAACCGCTCGCAACGACTCGGTGCGAATCATGGCCGCTGGATGGAAGATCGACGAATGGCCTGCCAAATGTTTGGACTCGATTTCCTCGTGAGAGAGAGGAACATTAATGAGACCAAGTTTCGAACCAGTTGGATCGATCGCAGTTGCACAGGATCCGAGCACCACAAGCCCTGGCTCCTCGCGCAGACGTTTCACTTGCAATTCGAAGCGGTCACGCCTGCATAGGTCGTCCGCGTCCATTCTGGCGACAAACTCGCCTTTAGCCTCTGCAAGACCATCGTTAAGCGCTCCGACGATTCCGGTGTTCGGACGACTAATTAAATGAATACGTGAGTCCCTTTCAGCATACGCCTTCAGGACGGATAGAGACTTATCAGTGGAGCCATCGTCTACAATAATAAATTCGAAATCACGGAATGTCTGTGAAAGGACACTGTCTATGGATTCCGCCACGTATTGGTCGGCATTGAAGACTGGCATAATGACGCTAATAATGTTCATCTTGTATACCAAAACCTCAAACGTCGGCTAAATTCATCCCCGTCCCAATCGCTCACCCAACATCGCGGCAACGCGTACGGATCGCAGTAACCCACCAACGGAAACGATCGCACGGAAAACGCGCATGCGAACCCAGCTTCTTTCACTAGTTCTTGTGTCCTCCGCGTATAGTCTGACCCCTCAACGCCAAACGGGTAGGCGAACGTGTCGACTGATCGTCCTAAGACCTCTTCCAAGTGATGCTTAGCCCCGCTGATCTCCTCTCGTTGGTCATCTTCGCTCAGCAGTGCCAAGCGACGGTGATTGATGCTATGTGCCCCGATATCAATTAACCCGTCAGCGGTCAACGCATGTAATTGATCCTCGGTCATAGGTGCCGAGTCCACTGACGGATGGCATCCCGTACCCTGAAGACGCAGAGCCTTCAGCGCTTCGGCAACTCCCGCCGGGCTCGTCCCCGACAAGGCCGTTTCGAACCACGAGCGGGTTGATGTCGTTATCTCCCCCTCCTTCACGTGCAGGTTCCGTTTTTCCCGTCTTGCGGACTCAAGAATTGTGTCCAACGCTATCCACCAATACTCCCTCCCTCCCGGCGCAAAGGCAGAAGCTGCAAATACTGTCGCTGGCGTCTCGCACTTCTGTAGAAGTGGCTTGGCATTTGTCAAATTATCGACGTACCCGTCATCGAATGTCACCACGTAGCCGCGCCGAGGCAGCTTTCTTTGCCTTAAAATACCCGGCAAATCACGGGCACGAATGGGCTGCCCCCAGCGCCGAAGCACTTCCAATTGTTCAGCGAAACGCTTCGGAGAAACAGCTAAATTGTGCGCGTCACCCACATCAGTTGTGATCCGGTGATAAACCAAAATAACAATCGCGCGGCGAGAAATTGCTGACCAACGCCTTCTCAGAGCTGCCGTCGTTCTCTTGAATTGTGAATGCATCGAGCTTGTCGGTATCCATTCTTCTGAGGTACGAGTCACAAACGCTGTCGATCACGTGATCATTGGTGGACTGTTACGCCCGGTCGGCGCCTCAAGACCTGGGAGATCCGGGGACGAATCACCTCCCGCACTATGCGCTCGCGTATCGCGTGATCGACCAGTGTCCACGCTATCATCTCTTTCAAAACCGGAATGCGTCGCTTCCACCATTTCCAATCCATGCCCCCTTTGAATTGGATCAATTCGCGAGCTATCGTCCTCCCAATGTAATTGTACAACCAAATCCTCGCAGTACGCCGCAGCGCCTTTGCCCTCTCTCTTGGAATGCGCTCGAGTTGTCTTTGAAAAACACGCCAGGTATTCTCAAACATTCGGGGCTGATTGTGTGAAGCGTTTGTAGCGTGCAGCCGGTAAAGCAGGGCAATGCGAGGGGAAGCGTGCACGGCACCGCGGCGCGCCAAATCAAAGTAAAGGCACAAGTCCTCTGCACCCCAGATATCCGTTTGAAACCCACCGATTTCGCGCAGCGCCGTAGTCCGAATCAGCGTTTGACCCGGTGACTCCAGCGAATGGTGCGAAAACAGCGACTCAACAGAGAAGCTTTCCAATAACGGCGTGTTCTTCCCAACCGACTCTCCATGCTCATTGATGTATTCTGCCCCGCCGGCAATCATCACAACATCGGGATGAGACTGCAGGTATTCCACTTGCCACTCCAACTTGTCGGCCGGCCAGAGGTCATCATCGTCGAGAAATGCAATGAATTCGCCTTTTGCTTCGCGCAATCCCCGATTTCTGGCAGATGACTGACCGCTGTTGCTTTGTTCAATGTATCTAATCCGTCCTTTGCGAATTGATGGTTGTAGAACCATTGCCGTGCCGTCAGGCGAGCCATCGTTTACAACAATCACCTCATAGTCCGAAAATGTTTGCTGAAAGACAGACTCAAGAGCGTCTAGAATATAGCTTTCATGGCCATAGGCTGGAATGATTACGCTTACAGTTGGCAAATCTTGCGTCATCCGTTTGCTGCTACGCCAGTTCAAGTCCGTTGGCGAGGATCGCGCTCGCTATTTCGCACTGGCTGCTTCGACCGAATTCCTGCGCCCGCCGTCGGATACAGCGCGAATCAGGAATTGTTCAAACTTCTCGACCGCCCTCTCCCAAGTAAACCGCTGCATAGCGTTTCGGCCGCGCGTTGCAAGTTCAACACGGCGACCCGGATCTCTAAGGAGTCTTCGTATATTGTGGGCTAGCGCATTGACGTCGCGAGGCGCCGACAACAATGCGGTCACTTCATGATCCGCGTAGGCCCGAACCCCCCCGTGATCCGCGGATACCAGCGCCGCCCCGCATGCCATAGCTTCCGAACCAGGAAGACCCCACCCTTCGTACTCAGACGGTGTCACAAACAAGGCACTACGATTGTATAAATATACAAGTTCCGCATCACTTGGTCGATTGTGGTATTCCACCCAATTCGGCATATAGGCGGGCCTTTCACCTCCGAACGACCAAACCGGCAAATCGCCGAATTCTCTCCTGACGATCTCGATTGCTGCAATAGCATCTTCCGTTCGTTTGAACGGTTCGGCTCGCGTTGGAAATCCGATCATGCACCGTTCATCCGACTCGATTGGCTCGACAAGTCGATAAATGTCCAACGGAATACCGTTTTCCACGGTTTCTGTCGGTCCTCCACCAAGTCGCGTCACCAAGTCACTAATCACAGGCGCAACTGACACGGTTCGCATACGGTGGCGGTAAGTGTTGGCGATTCTTTGTCGCACATCTTCTGCGCCGCTCATGTAATACTCGTAGTCCTGAACAAGATAGACCTTTTGCCCTGCTTTCCGAGGGTAGCCGGCAACAAATTCCGCGGTCTGCCACGCGGATGCAACAACCACGTCACCTGCTTGACGAATCCAGCCCCACCGTAGGTCAGGGACCATGCGTAGGTTTACACGGTCCTCAAGCGAAAACCTCGGTATTCCTCCGAACTTCCCGGCGTTCATTCCATAACTCTGATAAATGGCACGAAGCACGTCCTTCGGTGTGTTTCGCGCCGAAGGATTGTACGGGTAATAAACCCATACGTCATGCCCTTTCCTGCTGAGCCCGTTCGCATGCGAAAAGACAACTTTGTACCCGCCGATCGGGAATCGATACAGCGCCGGCAAAATGAATTGGATTCTCAATCAAGCATTCCCATGGTTCAAATGCGGAATAGGCTGAATCGGCGCATGACTGGTCAACTATTCTCTAGGTCCATCGATAACGTCAGAAAGAATGTTGAGAGTTCTAGTATCGGAGCACTTCGCAAGCGTTGTACTTGCCGCAACTCCCAATGATCGCCGAAGTTCCCGATTCCGCCACAGTTTCACTATATGGGAAGCAAATTCTTCGGCATTTTCGGCGACAAGTCCGTTCTCTTCATGCTTCAGCGGGCTTCGGCTTGCCGGCCGCTGCAATGCTACGACAGGGAGTCCGTGTGCCATGGCTTCTACAATTTTAATTTGCTGCCCGGTGCCACCGAAAACAGGGCAAATGGCGAGCGAGGAGTTCCGGTATAGTGAGGTAAGATCCTCAACGTATCCCAACAGCTCCACGCCGATGGTCGGGCATACGCGTTCACAACAGCCTCCCGCTACCATTAATTTAAAATCGGGAACCATTTGAAGAACCAATGGCAACACCCGGCGAATAAAATAAACATAACCATGTAAATTGAACGGGTTGTCACTCGCAACGAATACAGCCGGCCCCGTGCACGCATTCGCCGTTTCAACGACCGCGCAACTCGCCGGTAAGACGCTAACTCTCGTGTGCTGCGTGCCCTTTTGAACAATCTGTGCCTCCGGCTTACAGATGGCTACCGTTTCATCGTATCTGTCGTAAGTGCTCAACTCGGAAGAGTCCGGAGTATCGATGCCGTCATAAAACCCTTCCGAAAGGAGGGCATCATCGACGCTTGCAGGATCGATGCGCTCAGCAAGAAAATGCGCACGCGCCTTGTCGCGCATCTTTGTATTCACTGTCACCAGATCATGCATTTCTACCACGCGCCTGATAGACGCCCACCGAGAGTGATCCAAAAGCCAGTCCCACCATGCATAGTTCATGTAAACCACGGTCGGTCGAGTTTCCGCGATCAGTTCATTGAACCAGCGCTTCGCCCGCATTTCCAGGAAACGCTTCTGAGAGTAGCTTATGCCAGGAATCCGAGCCATCGTTCCCACGCACTTCGCCGCTCGCCATTCCCACTTGGTCGGTTCAAAAAGACGCACCTCATCCGCGTATCGACCACGCAGCGAATCGATCGACGAAGCAGTCCAAGGTCGGTCCAACCATAATTTTACACTGGCAAGCGTCACCACGTGCCCAAGCTCCCGAATGTTTTTCATGATCGATAAGCAGCGAGCGTGAGAGCCGGACATCGGGGGCCACGGATTCACCGGAACAAAGACCGCTACGTGTTGTTGTGCCACCCGCAACTATCCGATCACTGCGTTTTGAGACGATTTGCGGTCCAGCTTAACAGCACCGAATCGGTCATAGAGTCGGTCTCGCTGTTCCTCAACCGTCCATTGCTCGAAATATGCTGCCTCGCTTTCCATCTTAAGTTCCCATTCAGGGGCGCCGGCAATTCCAAAGAGATGTCTCCAACTCCGCCTTCGAATTGCCGACAATTCCCGTCGAATTGCTACACCACGATCCCGTGCCCCGAATTCGTGGTGATGCTCCCAATGATATCGAACGTACGCATTGCAGCGACCTTGTCGGTTCGCAGTTTTAAGAAATGCCTTACGTTTTAACCGTTCAACCTCACAATGGTGCTCCACCTGAACACCAAAGTCTACCTTCAGTCGAAATCCAGCTCGCTGTAGCTGCCTGATAAACAAAGTATCATCAAATTGGCCAAGTGCCCCCGGCCCCAAGTCCCTATCGAATGCCGGCACTTTATTGAGGACGGATCGAGAAAATGCCATATTTGCGCCGTAGCATTGATCAAAGCCCTCAGGACTAGTCCGTTCAGTGGAGGCTAGCCACTCGTAGTGCAAAGTCTTCATCCAGGGCCTTACTAAATGCTTCGCAAGACAGATTCCCCCGGCGACCACCTCAGCCTCCTGGCTCAAGATAGGGGCACACATTGCTTCGATCCAGTGCCTCGGCACATGTACGTCATCGTCCGTAAATAAAATCACTTCGCCCACCGATTCGACCAACCCGCGATTCCGTGCGTTGGACTGCCCGAGTTGGGGTTCGTTGATGTATCGCAACGCGATATGTGGCATCCAAGTCGACCGCACGACATGGGACGTCTGATCAGTCGACCCGTTGTCGACCACCACGAGCTCGCACCGATACCCATGTGGCAAATCGACTGCCCGGATCGAATCGAGAGTCTTTTGCAAGCTCGTTTCGCGATTGCGCGTGCAAATGATGATTGAGATTAAAGGATTCAAGCGTTATACGGCCTTACTTCTGATCGGTGACCAGCGACATGATTAAGAAACACTACTGCCTGTGGAATTGGAATGTCTGGTACGATTCGCATCTCATAACAATCCCGAGGCTCTTTACCTTATTCAGACGGCAATCCAGAGTGCGGCGATACCATCATTTCATTGATTTTGGTGTTATTAATGTATTGAGAGAATGGATCTCGGCCGAACATAGCGCTGATGGGTGCCACTCGTTCACGCAGGAAGCGGCGAAGGCGAGTTCTAATGCCACCCTTCCCTCTCGTTGGATCGTACAATGAAATATATTTTTTAGAATGATTGACGCCATGCGCGCGTTCATATTCCTCGATCAGTTTAGCAAGAAACGGAAACATTTGATGCTCATTGAGAATTCGATTTCGTGCTTCTGAGATTGCTTCCTTTCGGGTGGACCAAGGATCGCTCTCTAAGAATTGTCGAATCTTTCTGGAAGCCGCTGGGTCATCCATGCTAAATCGAAAGAGTGCCTCTGTGGGAAGAAACTTCTCAATCTCTTTGCATCCACAGTAAATTGGCATGCACCAGGCGAGAAGCGGATCTATAATTTTCTCGGTCCAATACCAAGGATTTTCGAAATTCTCAATGGCAATTGAATATTTATATGGTGCCAGTCCTTCCCATTTATCTCGAAGCGGGTGGAATCCCTTTCCGAAGAGATCGAACTGCATCTCATCCTTTAGTTCCGCCAAAAACCTCATCCGCTTTCTGTGTCCCTCTGTCTGCAATTGATTGCTAGTAATCCAAGAAACGGCGTTTGTTTTCTCGGGGATGACTTCACTGGATAATTCATCGTACGTCTTATCTACGTGCCAGGGCAGCGCACCGTGACTCAACACGTGCTTGGCAGAAACGATATTTACGTCTTGATGAAATACGCGACCATAAAGTGGGGCACCTTTGTGCTTTTCTTGATGCACTTCATCGGGAGGCTCGGGCATGACAAGCCACACATTGCTGCGGGGACACTTTACCAACATATCGGAGGCCACATGGTCTGAAACACAGATGTAGTCCGCTTCGCCAGGTACATCCACAACAAATCGCGTATTTCCCCAAATACCAGAACCTTTTGGCGTTTGTCGCATAAGATTGGGGTACTTCCAATACTTCAGAATGCGAACGGTCCGCATTGAGCTCAAAACGCACATTCTATCGCCCACGGTTCTAAACGCCTCTTCCCAATCCACAACCTGCCTCGTAAACCAACAAAATCAAACAGCAGCGAAGGATATACTCTTGTCTCAATTACGTTTGTAGGACCGAGTTGCTTTCGCGTTGGATCATAGTCGTCGAAAACTAAGTAACCGCCCGGTTTGATCTTAGGTGCGTACGTTTCATAATCATATGTGGCACCATTGATACTGTGATCGCCATCGATGAACAGCAAATCAATCTCGCCGACGTCGCCAACGAATTCATTTGAATAGCCGACTTTGAGTTCGATTCTATTCGATACGCCATATCGCGACATTGCGTTCTTAAATTGAACGTCTAAGGGCCGAGCGCCCTTCGTGTTTTCGTAGATTTCCTGGCTCCCCGGTTCCCCCGATGCATCGAATGGGTCGATAGCGATTAATTTACTCCTGCCCTTAAGCCCGCGCGCAATGCAATAGGCACTCCGACCTTTCCAAACTCCGATCTCTACGCACACAGCACCTTCGGGGAGGGACCTAGCGAAGCTATATAACGCGTATGCGGCTGTCGCATCTGTAAAACCTTCAATTTTGTTCCACTCGGAAATTGCGCGCATATTCCGTTTCTGTCGGAATTGCCTTACAATCTCCTGCACGCTATTGAACACCGGCCACCTCATCTGCTTTTTGGAGTATTAACAACGGACACTTGCAGCTTCTTGAGCTACCGCTGCGGGACTGGAAACAAGATGGAACTGATCGCCAAACCATGGGTAAAATCGTGTCAAGAGTGCACATCTGCTGCGTGGGTGGTGAATAAGCGATGATTTTTTGACGACCGAACGCCCCCATCCGCAAGACTTCAAAAGTGTCGTCAAACCGAAAGGGGTAAAATGCCAAAAATGCTGATCGGGCACCCAATACCACCGCGTCCCTAACCGTTTGCGCATAAGGCCTTGGTGATCGGTCTGCGTGAAAAACACTTTGCCGGTTGGCACAACTGATGCCACGTGCGCGAGGAATTGAGTAGGTTCTGCGATATGCTCTAAAACATGTGACAGCACAACGCCATCGAACGGCCCCTGCACGCGCGGGTCGGGGAAGTCACCGCAGGCCACGGTCAATCCATTGTCGTTTGCGAATGAAGTTGCAGCTTTACTCGAATCAATTCCTATGACATTGAATCCGACCTTTGCCAATTCCGTCATGAAGAGGCCTCGCCCACAGCCAATTTCCAAAATACGCGCTCCGGGCTTGAGACAGCGCTTTAAAATCCGCACCTGTAACTCAATGCTATGTCGCCATTCAGGAGGGAGCATTTCAACTCGACTGACATTGTTTGATGCATGGAAATCCTGCATCGCATAATCAACCGGCCGTGGGGGCGGGTCTGTCCACGCATTCGTACAGTTCCGACAATAGATAATTTTCCACTCTGAAGTACCGAGCAGAAAATGCCCTTTCGGTGCGCCACAGAGCGGGCAGTTAATTGACGAAATATTTGGGGCCATTGATTTAGAATTCATTTATAGCCGCACAACAATAAGCCATAGGCATTCATTCCGCTCAACTTCTATTGACCTAGAAATAGCGGGTCTCCCCTAATAAAAGGATTGATCCAGATTCGGAAGAATTCAGCACTGCTCCATTTCTCAGCGGGTTCCCGCAAGAATAAATTCGGAGACATTGATTGAACTCCCAAAATCCCTTAACCATGGGTTCTGTCAACCAAATATCAAGATTGTAAGTACCCTTGTTGAGTTTTGGAAGCACCACGCTAGTTTCGAGGGAGAAACTCCCCGGATCAATTGCCTGAAGATTCCCGTGAAGGCGTGTCGGACTGAATTGGCCAACGATCCCTCCAGAGGAATCTCGTAGTTGTCCTTCGATGTCGAGGCGAACGCGTTGCGTGGCAATCCCCTTTACCGCTATCGTCAGGGTTGTGTTTTCTATACCGATCTCCAATGCTCCAGCCTCGGAGCCATTGACGGAAATATGTGCCACTTTAACCGTGCTGTCCTGAGCTTTTCCACACGCGAGAATTGTACTGGTTCTAGTAGAAGTGTGGTCCAGATACTGTGAAACACACTGGGCGGCGGTACCGCTACATTTCAGAACGCCAGTTGAAAGCAATACTCCCGAAGAACACAACGTCCGAATTGCGGCGATATTATGGCTTACAAAAAGTACTGTCCGCCCCCCGCCTTGTGATATCTCCTTCATTTTTCCCAAGCATTTCGCCTGGAATTGCGCGTCACCTACCGCTAATACTTCATCAACAATCAAAATCTCCGGATTCAGATGGGCGGCTACCGCGAATGCCAGACGTACATACATGCCACTGGAATAGCGTTTCACAGGCGTATCGAGGAACTTCTCAATCTCAGCGAAAGCGACAATCGCGTCAAAATGCTTCCGAATTTCCGGCCGCTTCATCCCAAGAATCGCCCCATTCAGATAAATATTCTCACGGCCCGTCAACTCCGGATGAAAACCCGTGCCCACCTCCAATAAAGATGCCACCCGTCCATAAAGTTTTATTTCACCAGATGTCGGCTCTGTAATCCGGCTCAAAATTTTTAGCAGCGTACTTTTCCCTGCCCCATTTCGACCAATGATTCCGACTACGTCCCCTTTCTTAACATCGAACGATACATCATTCAGTGCCTGAAATCTCTCCGTAGGCGCACGATGCAGCGGCTTTTGCAGCCGAGCCATCACCTTCTCACCCAGCGTCATATTCTTTTCTTCATGGGCGATGACGTACTCTTTACACAGTCCGCGTACCGAAATGGCAAGATCATTATGTCCCATGAATTTACGTGCTCCTGGCTCGTATGAGCTTTAGTTCGCTTTTCATTGCATCTTGGTCAGGCCTTGGCGACGTCAGACAACGTCAGCAAACTTCCTCTCCATCTTCTTGAAGAGGAATGCGCCCGCTACCAGTACAAGTAAGGAAAACCCGGTTGCATACGCCACTGCCCACCACTGCGGAGTATGCGTGACACCCAGCACCGACCAGCGAAAAGCATCCAAGAGCCCCGCCAGCGGGTTTAGATAATACAGCGTGCGATACTTCTCAGGCACCGCAAGAACCGAATACGCCACCGGACTGGCGTACATCCCCATTTGTATGATCACAGGGAGGATGAATCCCACATCGCGGTAGCTCACCATTAACGCCGCCGCCCAGAGTCCGACGCCTAACGAGAACATCAGCAGCAGGAGGATCCAAACGGGAAGCGTCAGCAGAGGCCATGCCAAGGAAACGCCTCCTAGAGCCATAATGACGGCCATCATGACAGCGGCCACTGTGAAATCAATCAGCACCGAACCGAGAGACGAGAGCGGCAAGATAAATCGCGGAAAGAATACCTTCGATATGAGATTGGCATTTGCGACGAGCGAACTGCTGACCTTTGTGAGCGTATTCGAAAACAGCCCCCATCCGAGCAGGCCCGCGTAAGAAAATACGAATGACGCAACGCCATCGGTCGGCAACTTTGCAACCTTGCCGAAGACAAAGCTGAAAATCCCCGCAGCCAGAAGAGGTTGAAGTACAACCCATACCACGCCGAGTGCTGTCTGCTTGTATCGCACCTTGGCATCGCGGCCAACCAGGGTGATGAGCAAATCGCGGTACTGCCACATTTCCCCCAGATTCAACGCCGCAAAGCCGCGCGTTGGACGGATGACAACGTACGCATCCTGCTCCGTGTCTGTACTTGCACCGTTGTTGGAAACGGCCTTGTGTGCTATTGGCTCATCCGCGAGTAAGCTCATCGACTCTTTCTCCGTTTCTATAATGTCACCTTTCCCCATCATTAGATCGGACTCTCTTGTACGTCTGATTCTTGCAACAGCATCTCGGAACCCAACCCTCGGCCATCCTTATTGGGCGCCGGTGGAGCAACTGACATATTCAAATCCGGCGTGGGCATTTCGAACCGGGGCTTCGGCAATGTTGGGTCCAATGCCCAACGATACACTTCGAGAACCTGTTTGGCCTTTGCGTCCCAGGTAAACTGCTCGCGCGCCCGCCGGATCGCGTTGGGTGAAAGCGAATCGATCTGCGACGGCTCTGTGGCCAATCTGTTCAACACCTGCCTGAAACCTTCGATGATGTCTTGCCGGCTTCCCATGGCAACGCGAAATCCAGTTCTTTCCGTCACCAATTCTCCAGGTCCGCCGTAATTGACGACAACCGGAACCAACCCGCAAGCCATCGCTTCGAGCACCACGCCTCCGCCAAACTCACGGATGCTCGGAAATCCGAATACATCTCCTGTCGCTAGGCTCTCGTGCAACTTGTCGTGCGCGATCCACCCCAGGAGCCGCACGCCATTTTGGACATTCAGTCCTTCAATGAGGTGGCGCAATTTCTCTTTCTCAGGGCCATCCCCAATCACATCTACCGTCAACGCCCCACTGCGGACCATTGGCGCCGCTGCCTCAATCAACATGTCGGCGCCCTTGTACGGCACAAGCCTTCCGGCAAAAACAACTTTGATCGGCCTCACTGCTCTGTGTGTGCGAGCCCCTTCAAAACGGGCCGGATCGATCGCATTCTCCGGGATATAAAAGCACTTGTCTCGATATCGCGCAGGCATCTGATTCCATGTGTCACCACTTCCGATGAGAATGGCCGAAGCGAACTTTCGCGTATCGCAATAACCTGGCATTAACTTGTGAACAGATCGCACATAAGACAGCCATTCGCGCTCTCGTCGCCGGGCACTATCGAATTGCTTCGGCCACAATACCCCGCCGTTCAATGGTCCTAGGATAAACGGCACTCCCGCACGGTGGCACGCTTTTACGATAATGCTGGGAACCGTGGGGCTCAACGGCGTGACACGATGCACTATATCGAATTCGCCATTCTTGATGCGGCCACCAAACGTCTTCCAAAGCAAGTGCTCGAAATAATAATAGTATATTGCCGCGGCAGCGGTAAGCGCCGTCCAGCCCTTTCCTTTACCCCCGCTAAGCATCTCCCCCAGTTTACGCACCGGCCTGGCAATCGCCTCAGAATCAATCGCGACAAAATCTCGCTCTTCGGAGAGCCCTGCTTTCAACAGCGAGTCTCTGTTGCGGATTTGCGTTACTGTTAAGACGTCTGCAACGTGGCCCAGAGCGCGAGAATGCGACCATCCCACAAGGGGAACGCTTGTCCAATCCGGGTTGCACGCTTCAGCAATTACTAATATGCGCATCGGCTTCCGCTAGACGAATTCCGCTGCCCCGCAATTCCGGCATAGTTCCAACGAATTGTTCGTGAAGAGTCGCCGCGCCGATCCTGCTGTCAAACCGGGCTTGGATACTTTTCCGGCCAGCAATCGCAACTTCGCGACGGCGTTCCGCATGTTTCATCACCCAGATAATCTGATCGGCTAGCGCATCCGGATCTCTCGGAGGAACGAGCCATCCATTGACCCCATCTTCAATGATCTCAGGCACTCCGCCAGCGTTTGTGCCGATGGTTGGCAGTTCGAGCGCCATCGATTCCATGTATGCGACGCCAAGGGGTTCGCTGTGACTGGCCAAAACAAAAAGGTCGGAATCGACAAGTTTCTCAATAACTGATTCTTCGCCGAGCGACCCGGTGAAATGGACAAAATCGCTAATCCGCAATTCCTTGGTCAGTGATTCTAAACTACCTCTTTCTGGACCATCACCGATTATTGTTACCGCAAGTCGGGACTCGCTGCTTATGCCAGCTAACGTCCTGGCCACCTTTGCTACGGCCTGAAGCAAAATGTCTTGCCCTTTGCTTGCGTGCAGCCTGCTTACTGAAGCAATTCGAAAGACGTTTTCGCGTGCCAAATGACGACACTTCGGAACCCATTTACAAGTGTCGACGCCGATGCGCCCCAGAATTGCACGATCCGCCGGCAACGTGGGGTAATCGCGCCGTACCTGCTCCAGAAGCCACTGAGTAATCATTACGGTAAACTTCGCTTCCGAAAGCTTCTCCTGCATGGCTCCCGCCCACACTTCAAGGTTCGCGTTAAGCGTCATGGAATAAGGAATACCTGTTAGCCGCTTTACCATCATGGCGATCACGGCGCCAGATGCACATGTGTGGCAGTGCAAATGGCTGATTCGTTCTCGATGGGCGTCGCGAGCCAGAATGCAGGCAAGGGGTACCAACGGAAGGGCGTGGCGATGTCGCCCGGGCTGATGTTCTATCGGCAGTGTGAGGGCCAACCCAAGACATTGCAGCAATCGAATTGGCCGTGTGAGGACCGCCCACATCACGCTGGCGATGAGGGCTCCTATTGACGCTGGCCACAAATACGTTGTCTCTTGCAAAGCTGCAGCCGCAAAACCATGCCTTGCGAGGTCGCGATCGGGGGGGCGCCGCGTAGAGTATATTCGAATATTCAGCCCCCACTCCCGCAGGTGAATTATTTCCCGCCACATCCAAATATGTGTTTGCCCTGGAAACTGTGGTATCAAATAGCCAATCTTGGCTTGATGGAGGCTTTGTGACGACATTTGTCTGTGCCGCTCCTCACAAGCTATCAGGTCGCGTTTGAGGCGAAAGGCCTCAAGTAAATCAGGTATGAGACTCAAAAACGAAGCGGGAAAACAGGTAGTTCCGCCGATCGCAGTCCGAACTCATATCCAAGGTTCTCACCGACCGATTGCGAGCAGCGAACTTGTGATCTCTGGCGCGATGTCTGCTCCCGCGGATACAATCCACCTGTTATGCGAAATACTCCTGCGCTCGCCGAGAAGCTTTTTCTTCCGTTCCACCACGAGTGGGCTATACCCATGGTGCCGAAGAATTTCTAGGCAATCGCTTTCGCACGCCGGAGAATGTACTTCAATGACGAAACTCGGCTTCCTTGAGGACAGCAGATCACCAGCTCCACGAAGAGCATCGGTCTCTGCCCCTTCTATGTCAATCTTCACTAAATCAGGTAGAAAGTAGTCGCGGCAAGCTTGATCGAGCGTCGTCATGCCGTTTTCAATTCGATCACCAATCAAAGTTTCTACTATCGTGACCGGAGCAGCCGCACGCGAAAGTGAGCGCCGCATGTAATCAACGTTCTGCAGATTTGGTTCAAACGTGACGGTTGCCGTGCGCGACAATTGCGCAAAGCAAAGTGCGTCCCAGCCTCGGTATCCTCCAACGTCGAAGCAGCGAGTGCCTTTCTTCACCAATAGCCGGAAGTATTCATCCAGCTCGTTCTCATAGGTCCCAAAGTAGAACGCCGAATCCCATCGAAAGTCGATGAGAGCAGTCGCTCCTTTTCCTAAGCCGAATCTCATGCGACGGTAAGCTTCCCCACGCGGCGCAATCTTATCACGTATCCAATGTAACAATGCCATTTCCCTTCCCGATCGAGAAAACACAATGTTATGGGAGCCTTCACCTGCCCGGGCGTCTTACGAACCCAGGCTGTTCCCACCGCCCCCCAAAAGCATATTCAGGTGCGTTGTCACGGAGGCTTCCCCACGTCGCCGTCCTAACACTAATCCGGAATCCCGCTCCACCGCTTGCGATAGTCCGTCGGCGACTTAAGCTCCTGCTGTGGCTTAGCCTTTCGTGCCAGGAAAAGAGCCGATTCGCCTAAGACGTTCCGCCCCCCGATGAGGCGCAGTAATCCCCATAGCGGGAAAGTCACAATATTGCGCAACATTGTGGCAAAGCTTCCCCCACTTCCCGATTCGACGAGTTCAAATCCGATCTCCTGCAACATCATGGCCATCTGTTCAAAAGTGATCGGCGATATATGACGTTGCGTCTGGTAATTGCGCTTTCCAAAGCCCCATAGCTCGCCCTTGAGCATGAACTTCCATCGGCCCTCCCAATACGCAACATTTGGCAGCGAGAGCGCAAGCCAACCACCTTCTTCCAAGAGCTCCCTGCTTTCCGACAGAAAGTTTCGCGGGCTGTCCAAGTGTTCAATAACGTCGGTACAGGTAATAAGCGTAAATTTCCTGGTAAACGCATTGGAAAAGGGTTGATTCAGTTCCAGTCTTTTGAATTCTGCCTCAGGAAGAGCGAATAACGTCGTGTCCAGATCCGTTCCCGCCAAATCACTGTATCCCGTTTCCCGAAGACGCAACAATAAGGCCCCGGCATGCGCCCCGATGTCCAGGACTCCCGAACACGGGGGCACATGACGACAGATCATCTCGACCAAAGCCTCATGTGTGCCAGGGGCGCATCCACAACGTAAGCCCTTGTAAGGCGCCAACGGCTTTCGCAGCAAAACTTTCAGCTTGTTGGTTCTTATCCGCGTACCCGGTTCAATACCAACCCACGACGTCCACAAAGGATAGCCGCCTTACGCAAAATCAAACCTCTTGCAAAATGCATATTACAAAACAAGAGTCGGGGCAGAATCCACCCCGGCCCACGCGTTACGGAGCCTGTGTCTCAGGAGGCAACCCGAAACCTGCACGAATGTAGTTGTTGGCCGCCATCGCAGTGTATGCAGTATTCCATGTCCCGGCGGCGCGGCTCTCGACCGCTGCCAGAAACGCGGCTTGCGAATTCACGCCCCCGAGCGAGGCGTTGTAGTCTCCCAAGCCAAGATTCGGGTTGGCGTAGCCTGTGCCATCGATCGTGTTCCCACTCTTGACGGTGGCCGCACCGCTGTCTGAAATGTCACCGGCCCATCCATAAATCGTGTTGTTAGCGACAGTCACACCCGATGCCCCGGAGTCAACACTGATCGCTGGTTGGGGCGTTGCGCTTTCACTATGGGCAACGAGGTTGTTTGCAACCGACGCCGAGGAAATTGCTTGATTAATGTCAATGCCAGTACCCCGCAGGTCGTTGGAGTCGATGTCATTCCCATCTAAGACCACGTTGCCGGTCACGGTGGCGGGTTGGTCCACCACACCAGAAACTGTAGCAGTTCCGACCAGCAACGAGATCGGATCATCAATAAATAGGTTATTCTCTGCAAGTCCACCTGGACGCAACTGGGCGCCATGGCTGGAGGCGTTGGCGCTGATGTTATCCACAAGTGACACATTGAGGCAGGTAAACTGAATGTAAACGTTGTGATTGAAGATCGTGGGGCCGCCGCCGGCCACCGTGGGATTGTTGCGGTCCGTCCCAATCCACCCATTATGGTCAAATACGTTGTCTTGAATCAAAACGCCATCCGCGTTGCCCAGAAAGAGCCCCTGCGAATGATTCCCGGTATTTCCACCGGGATAGTTATTTGTGACAATGTTGCGGCGGAAAACAAGGTTCGTGATTGTGCCGGTCCCACTTGATTGGATCGAGGCACCGGTGTCAAAGTAATTAAATACATTATCTTCGATAAGGATATTGCTTCCTGGAGATACCATGTTAATCCCAAATTGATTACCCCACGTGGGGTTAAAATTCGGTGAATTAGGGTCTGCATAACTCTGATAAAAGTTGATCCCGATGATAGCGAGATTGTCCTGCGAGTCGCCTGGGAGCGTGCTGCCATTAAGGTTTACACCAGAGGAGCCCTGCACGCTGCAATCAACAATTGGCCGCGCGCCGGTTCCATACGATCCAATCAAGGACATTGCGGACCGAGAGTTCCCATTGTCGTGCCAATAAATACCTGATCCCGTGAACGTATCACCGCATTTCAGCATAAGCCAAACCGGGTGTCCGTTGCCACGAAGGTTATTCAATATTGCGTTCGCCATTTGGAGCGTTTTCAAAGGCGTCGATGGCGATGATCCGTTATTCGAATCGCTTCCCTGCGAGCTGCTCACATAAATTGTTATTGTTCCGGCGGCTGGCGTCAGTTGCGTGAATCCACTCGCGTTATATGCGTAACCCTGCGGTTGTACGCTTACCATATTACTCGGCGCCGCATCCCCCACCTGATTCGTCGCCACAACCAAATAGTAATAAGTCGTCGTCCCCGTCAGCCCCGAATCCGTATACGTCAGCACATTCGCCCCCACCGTCGCCACCGTCGTAAAATTCACCCCATCCGTCGATCGCGCAATCTTGAACCCTGTCGCGTCGTTAGTGGCATCCGCCCACGAAAGCTGTACCTGCGACGACGTCAAAATCGTCGCCTGAAGACCAGTCGCCGCAGCCGGCCCCTGAAGTGTCGACGCACTTGCACTATTCGATGGCGCCGATGTGGTCCCGCCGTTCAACGCCAGGACCTGATAACTATACTGCCCCGCTCCCGGAAGATTCGCATCCGTATACGTCATCACGCCTTTGCTAACCGTTGCGACGACCGCCCAGGCACTCGATGCCGTGTCCTGACGCTGAATTTGGAACCCTGTTTCGTTCGGCGAGCTATCGGTCCAGTTCAATTGAATGCCGCTTGTCGTCAATTGGTTTGCCGTCAAATTGGTCGGCGCCGCCGGCATGGTCGTCCCCGAAATCACCGTCGAAAGCGTCGAGATCGCGCCATTGTTCGTCGCGATCACTTCATACGAATAGTCGGTGCCCGCCACCAAACTGGTGTCCGTATAGCTCGTGGCGTCCGCTCCCAGCGTGGCCACCCAATGCCATTGTCCCGTATTCGCATCGGCACGCTGAACCTGGTATCCCGTCCCCGTGACATTGTCGGTCGTCCACGCCAGTTGCAAGCTCGTTACAGTCACATTCCCCAACGACACATTGATCGTCCCCGGCACCGAAGAAGGCAACGTCGAAGTCGCCACCGAATTTGAAGCCGCAGCCGCAGTGCTTCCATTCATCGCCACGACTTCGTACGTGTATGCGCTGTTCGTCTGCAAGCCCGTATCGGTATAGCTCGTTGTATTCGCAGCAACCGTAGTCACAGGCGTCCAGGTGTTCGAACTCGCATCCTGTCGCAAAATCTCAAAGCCAGTCTCATTCGACGAATTATCCGACCACGCCAATTGAATGCTTGTCGTTGAAGCCGGCGTCGCCGCAAGATTGCTCGCCGGCGCAGGTGCCGACATATCCGCAGCCACGGTCGAAGTCGCCGGGTTCGACGGCGCCGACGTCACCGTGTTGAGAAGCGCCACCACCTCATACGTATACGAAACATTCGCCTGTAGCCCTGTATCCGCGTAGGACGTCGTATTCGGATCCACCGTCGTCACAACGTCCCAGGTCCCCGAGTTCCCCGTCTGACGCAGAATCTGAAATCCCGTCTCATTGTTGGAATTGTCCGTCCACGTCAATTGAATGCTTGTCGTTGATGCCGGCGTCGCCACCAGATTGCTCGCGGAAGCCGCTGTCGCCGGCGTCACCACCACCGCCGTGTTCGATGTAACGGCCTTCACGCTCCCACCCTGCGCAACGATCTGATACACGTAATTCGTGTTCGGCGTCAGCCCCGTGTCGGTGAACGCAAACGGAAGCCCATTGGTCGCATGTGCCTGTTGCACAGTCGACTTCGACACGGTCCGCACCGTCGTCCACGTCGATGTCCCCGCCACCTTGCGCTGAACCTGGAATCCCGTGTACGTGGTCGACGTCGTCGTCCACAGCAACTGCACGCTCGTCGGTGAAACTGCCTTCGCCGTCAACGTGCCGGTCGTCGCCGTGGCGGTGCCGGACGTTGCCGATGTGTTCGCGCTTCCCTGAGCCACCACTTCAAATGTGTACGGTGTATTCGCGCTCAGTCCCGAAACCAGAAAACCTGTGGCGTTCGCTGCCACCCGCCCCGCCACGGTCCATGCCTTCGACGATCCCAGGCTCTTCAGAATCTGAAATCCGGTCTCATTGTTCGACCGATCCGCCCAATGCAACTGAACGCTCGTTGGCGAAACCGACGTCGCCGTCAGCCCCGCCGGAGCCACCGGCGGACTCATTGTCGAGGTCGTCGCGATGTTGGATGTCTTGGAAGTCACTTTCCCATTAAGCGCAACCACTTCGTAACTATATGAAGTGCTCGCGGCAAGATTCGAATCCGTAAATAACTTCACGTTCGGCCCCACCGTCGCTACCGCAGAGAAGCCCCCCGTTGTCCCTTTGCGCCGCAGAATCTGAAATCCCGTCTCATTATTTGAATTGTCCCCCCACGTCAGTCGAACGGACGTGGTTGAAACTGCCGACGCAACTGCATTCGTCGGTGCGCTTGGTGCAACAACCGCCGCCGCACCCTGGTGCTTCGACACGGGCATCGCAAAATGCGGAATCGTTCGCGAAAGCAACAGGCGCGATTCCAACGTCTCCAGTTCGCGCGCAACGCGAAGGGTCTTCCGCGAATGAACCGAGCCAGTTGCAACTTCACTCTTGCGGGTACGATTCCACCACATGTCCAAGTCTCCAAGAAGACCGACTTCTCGCGGCGGTTTGTCTTCAAGCAATTTCCCAGGAATGCGAAACGACAATAACGAACTGTCGTCCCGTTCTGTCTCTCCTGGGCTGCTTCTTGCCGCCTGCGGACCCGAAGCCGGTTTCCACATGGACAAGGTAAAATACAAAAGGTTAAGATGCACAAAATAATTCTGGAAATATGGGGAATATAGGCTGGGTAGAGCTGCGCACCCGGAAAAAGTGTCCGATAATACCTTTGGTGCGCGCACATCCCGCCCGAGTGCCGATATTCCTGCACTCCCAATACATGTTGCGACTATCGCATTTACCAAAATGCGATGCATCGCCGCCTTCCTATACCATTTCTTCAGTGACAAACTTATCGAGCTTCCGATATATGTCAAATTAAGCTTTTTGAAAATCTCGGGTCCCGATGATCTGATCCCGCCGCCCATCGACCCCCTTCAACGCATTCTTCTTATTCACAATGAGCGTCGCGTGATCCGCTATCTCTTGCCAGTTGTATGCCGAGTGATGCATCCCCTGCCTGTCACCTATCTTCTCTTTGAGGGCAACAAAGCTGCTCCTGAGAGCGCCGTCGGAGAATCCGTAATATCTTGGTATTGCTGTTGTTCGGCTTCGGAATGGGCTGGCGTGGGGGGAGCAGTTATGGATGTTCGACAGAAAAACATGGCAAGGCTCCGCCCCCTTCAACTACAGCCGATCTTGCGCAGCTGCAATCGATTCAACCGGCCTCTGCCCGCTCAGTGCGTGGCTGCCGATCGCTTGCCAGAAATTATCGGTTACATCCCCCGATCGCGTTATTCAATCACGTCGAGAATTGCACCGTCAATCTCCAAGCTCGTCGCCTGTCCCAGTACATCTACTTGCAAAATAAGTCTGTCGCGCCGATTCCGGCTTTCAATGATCCCTTCAAGTCCGGCCAATGGGCCGCAACGCACCGACACTTTGACGCCCACCCGCAGAAACGGATAGGGATCCAGTTGCACCCGGCTCGCCAATGCCACCGCGAGATTCCGAAGCTCCCGGCTGATTTTTTCCTGGTCCACCACCTGTATGATCCCGGCCACCCGCTTCGTCCGGTCGGCAACATACGCCTGTTCCAGACTTCCCTTCACAAATACGTAGCCGGGAAAGAGCGGAAGTTCCACATGCACCCGTCGGCCAGCGTAGCTGCGGGCGATATTGGCGAGCGGAAGAAAGTACGCAATCCCTTGTGCGGAAAGCGTTTCAGATAGAGCCTTCTCCTGGCGACTTCGCGTGTGTATGAGATGCCAGCGACCCTCCACCGCTGCTGCAGCTTCGTACGCTGCCAGTGCGTCGCAAACACATAACTCAGGCATAATGACCTCGTAAGTCGTTCACCGAACGCCAGCGGTTCTCTCGCGCCGCATGCCCCCACTGCGCGAGCCATGCTTTTTGCAGGGCCGACATTCACCCCTCAATGGGGGTTTCCTATTCCGTGGATACCCGTACTACGTGCAATAGTCCAGTTGAGATTCAGGTTGGTGGGCGCTTTCCAGGAAATATTCGGACCGGCTGCCTCAAGCCTATCATCGGCTGGCGCGGCCGTTTGCAGCAGAAACATTCGTCCGGTTGCGGGCTCGACGAACCAGACGTCGCTACGAGTACTGAAGGTCTTTGTAATATCGGACTATATAACCTCCTCGGTGACTGAATTGCAACCGGAAAGCGTTCGAATCACATTAAGTTGAGGATCAGGATGCAGTAGGGGGGCTTGGCGGGAGGGGGGGGGGAGAGGGGAGGCAGCGTGCGGGGAGGAAATCTCTTGCCAGAATTCTGTGGGGAACATACACTTAGGGCGACTTGGCGGGGCTCGCGTTGCGGGCATCGCTGCCGAGGTCTCTAAGACGTTTGCCGTCAAGACGTTACTCATGCGGGCGTAATTCAGTGGTAGAATGCCAGCTTCCCAAGCTGGACGTCGTCGGTTCGAATCCGATCGCCCGCTCTTTTTTCCTGCCTATCCGTTCTGCCTGCCTGTCAGTTCTGAGCGTCCGAGACGCAATCATACCCAGTCATTCCCCGTCACATCCCGGCAGATGGCGGTGTCATCCCTTCTGATCCCCGTCACGCCCAGCCATTTTGCGAAAAGAAAGAGGTCTGGACTTTGGGTCCAGACCTCGTGGGTTTTTGCGTCGATCGGATCCGCGGGCCGGATTAGCGGCGGCGCTTGATGAGGGCGATCATGCCGAGGGAGAGGACGCCGAGGGAGGCGGGTTCGGGGGTATCGGCGATGGCGCCGGAGCCGGAGGCGACGATGTCGCTGGCGGAAGGCGGGGTGGCGCCGAAGTTGTTGAGGACGGCGGAGAGGTCGGTCAGATCGATGGTGGCGGCGCCGTCGAAGTTGCCGCTGGACCAGAGGGCGGTCGTGCTGCCGAAGCCGTTGAGGACGGTGGAGAGGTCGGTGAGGTCGACGTGTCCATCGCCGTTGGCGTCGCCGGGGAGGCGCTGGATGGATTCGAAGTCGCCGGTGGAATTGACGACGGCCCAGACGACGTGGTTGGTGGTGTCGATGCCGTAGTGGCCGAGGGTGAGGTTGCCGTCGTAGGCGCCGTTGATTTCGAGAGCGGTACCGCCGGTGTTGCCGAAGGTGGCGCCGATGAAGTGACCGCCGACGTTCGCGGCGAGGGTGGGGCTGGAGGCGCCGTTGGTGACGGCGGCGGGATCGTAGGACATCTGGAGGACATAGAGGTCGGAAGCGGAGGTGGTTCCGACGGTGGCCTTGTCGGAGAGGGAGGTGTTGACGCCGTCGGCCCAGGCGACGGAGATGTTACCGCCGGAGGCGGAGGAGCCGGCGAGGAAGGAGGCCGTGCTGTCCTTGCCGCTGCCGCGGTGGATGTTGTAACCAGCGAAGGAGCCGCCGGTGAGGATGTTGGCGATGCCGTTGCCGGAGTTGGTGGAGACGGTGGTGGAGAGGGAGAGGTTGCTGGTGCCGAGGTCGTTGGGAGCGGCGCCGAGGAGGTCCTGTTCGTTCTGGAGACCGACGGCAAGGGTGCCAGTGTAAGTGCCGTTGAGCTTGCCTGCGGTGGCGAAGTTGGCGGCGGTGATGGACGCGCCATCGCCGATGGTGGTCGAGGCGACCAAGCCGGGATCGACAGACCAGCCGCCTTGGGCCGTAAGAGAGACGGAAGTGACTTGGGCGGAGGCACGGACGCCGATATCGGTTTTGGTTCCGCTGATCGTCGCGTTATTTACGGTGTGCGCGGCGTTGGTGAGCATTACGATGGTGCCGTTAGCGGCGCTGGTGACGCTAGCAGGCTGATAAACGTCGGTGGTGAAATAAACGCGAGCCGAGTTGTTAGTGGAAGCGCCGATGGCGTTTTCACCGGCGGCCAGGGTGGGGACCAAAGCGACGTATCCGTCATAAAATTTCTTGGTGCCATAGAGGCCGCCAACGGCGGTGGAGGGGGAGAAAGTGACGTTGCGCGTTTCGGTTTCAGTGCCGGGGTCCGTGCCGTCAACGCTGCCGAAAGTGACAGTGGTATTGGAAGCATCAGCGGCGATGGATGCGTGATCGGTGACGCCGGAATTGGTGCTGCTCAGTTGGGTTGAGGGGATGGAGGCGTTGCCGGCGAGCGAGAGGACGGTCAAGGTATTGCCGGTGAAGTCAGGAACGTTGGTGTTGGTGGTGGTAAAGGTGACGGGGAGGGTGGCGGAGGTTCCGCCGAGAATGCCCTTGTTGCTGGGCGCGAAATTGACGCCGGCGGTACCGCCGAGGTTGTTGATGAAGCGATTGGTGACGACGGTCGTTGCGGTGGCGGTGATGGTGATATCGCCATCATTCACGGGGTTCGATTGATCGTGGACGGTGATCGTGGCCGTGGCGGGTCCGAAGCCGGCGTTGGCGGCAACGGGTTTGATGCCGGCGGTGATTGTGACGGTACCGTTGCTTCCCGGGACGGGATTTGTTCCCGCGGTGCCGACGCCCGTCGCGGATTGGGGATTGGAGGGATCATTGGTGATGCCGTTGACGCTGTAGGTGCCGGCGTCGGGGCCGCTGTTGGTGAGGGTGAGGGTCTGGGTGGCATTGGACGTGCCGACGCAGACGCGAGAGAAGGTGATGTTAGCGGTTTTCGATCCGCCGATGGAGAGGGTGGAATTAGCCGGAGTAAAGGTGGCGGTGGTGAGGTTGAAAGCGAGAGAGGGTGCGCCGGAAGCGGCGGTCACGCTGTTGAAATCAGCGGCGACGGTGGGGCTATCGGCGGCGAGGACGAGGCGGACATTTCCGCCGGTATTGAGCTGGTTCGTGATGTAAGACTTGGCGGCGGAGGAAAGGGAAAGGGTGGTGTTGTAGAAGGTGCCGGCGGAGGGACCGCCGGACCCGGAGGTGGTGCTGTTGGCGGGGGCATAGGTGATCTGGCCGACGGAGAAAAGCGTATCAAGCTGGTGGCCGATGCCCTGAGGCTGAGAGGCGGCGTCGGTCTGATAGGTCAGGCCGCTCGTGGAGACGTTGTTGTTGGTGAGGTATAGGTCAATTTTGCCGCCGACGGCGAAGTATTCATCGTAATCGGTGAGGCTGAGGGTGATGTTGTTGATGGCGGTGACCTGAGTGAGGGCGCCGAGGCCGGTGGTAACGCCGCCATCGGTGCTGATGTTGTTGGCGTTGAAATCGAGGGTGCCGAAATCCTGGTAGCTGGGTCCGCCGGCGGTGGCGCCTTCAATGGAGAAGCGGCCGGTGCCGAAGTAGGCGGCGGCTTCGACTTGGGTTTGGAGGACAGCGGTGGGGGTTCCGGTGGTGTTGGCGATGGACCCGATATAGGTTGCTGCCGCGGCATGGGGGAGTGCAGCGCCGAGTGCGGCGGCTCCAGCAACAGCAACAGAAAGCGCAGTAAAACCGCCACGAGCTTTTACGATCATGGAAAAAGTCCTTCCAGCAGGAGAAAAAAGATGACAAAAGTGGCCAAGCTGTCGGCCACGGACGATTAGTTCGTTCCTCATCCGTAGATTCTGGTGCAGGCAAATTTTGGCCGTGTTAATATTGGCGCAAGGATTGGCAAATGACCACTGGTTTTTGGAGAATTTAGCGGAGAAACGGCGCCTGTCAACGCAATTCAGTGCGAGAATTCTTCCTAATTGCCCGAAGTTGTCCATGTTGCCACATATTTGCCTCTGCCTATAAGTCGGGGTGGAATCCGTGGCGGCGCGGCGTTTTGAACGGCTTGTTCGCGGTCTTTATAAATTCTTAAAGATCTCTTCTGGCGTCCTTCGCGATTTTGTGAGATACTACGGCGTTGGCCTGAACAAGATTGCGGCAGTGAGGGTGTCTGAGAGACGGAGTGTTTGCGCATGCCCAGTGCCGGGGAATCGTTTTTTGAAAGCAAGCCC
>Ga0335069_10000642_pt1 | contig 57101 bp, 56 predicted proteins | sample Lox_Sample_11_FD_206714 | JGI IMG/M metagenome (GOLD analysis project Ga0335069, IMG submission 206714) | Soil microbial communities from Loxahatchee National Wildlife Refuge, Florida, United States - Lox_Sample_1.1 | ecosystem: Environmental > Terrestrial > Soil > Wetlands | place: USA... | reverse complement strand
CGGCGAACAAGGCTATGACCTCGCGCGAAAAGAGGCCATCGAGAGCGGAGAAGACCTCGCCGACGAGGCCAAGCGCCTCCTCTCCGAGCAGACCGACTATTTCAACGCCCACAAGGACGAAGCCGGCCAGGACCGCGCCGAACCGCAACTCAAGAAGCCGAACCCATAGCCGCGCGATCATTGCTGCCGGGAACCGGTCCAGCGCCGGTCCCAAGCTTCTGCTGAATTCACCTATATCGGCTTCGCTGGCCCGGACAACGGCTTGCCGGCCGCCGGCTGGTGAAACGCGGGCCCTGCACCGCAACCTGCCAGAAAAATCAACCCCGCCAGCCAGCCTGAACGGCACAACAAGCCTCGAATACTCAGCCACATCGAGCTCACAATCCCCCCTGTTCCAACGCACTTTGCCCGGCCACAGTAAGAGATATGGGAAGCGCATCGCTTCTTCCTCTTGAATTTCCTGTCAATAGGAAGTTCAGGCGCTCATGGGCCGGACTGATCGAGAATTGCCGAGAATTCTAGGCGCGATCCACCCTGGCCGCAGTGACGGGCGGGTGAATATCCGTTGAATCGGGCCGGTGCCGTTCTTGAGCCCCGGCGCGTTACTTGCGGGTCAGCAGTTGAGACGCAGAATCTGCGAAGTGACTATAATCACAAAGTACGTTTTAGATCGAGTCTGCCCAGACTCCATCAGAAGGGAATCCCGCCCAAATGGCGACTGGAGACCTGGCCCTGGGTCAAGAAAGGGCCTCAATCGGCGCGTCTGAGCGCATCACCAACGATTTCAGCATTAACGTAGCCACAGTGAATGGATCGGGTTCGCAGTCCGCCAACAGCGTGCTGCTCAAGGCCATCTTCGGGATGGGCATCCCGGTCAGCGGCAAGAATCTCTTCCCCTCGAACATCGCCGGCCTGCCCACGTGGTACACCATCCGCGCCAGCAAGGATGGTTACGTCGCGCGCAAGCGCAGCTCCGAGGTCCTCGTCGCCCTCAATCCCGACACGGCAAAGCAGGACGTGCTCGACCTGCCCTCGGGCGGCGTGGCCATCTACGAGGAGAACCTCAACCTCAAGCAGTACCGCGACGACGTGGTCTGCTACCCGGTGCCCTTCGACAAGATCACGGCCGCCGTCTGCCCTGAGGCCAAGCTGCGCAAGCTCGTCAAGAACATGGTCTATGTCGGCGTCGTAGCGCAGCTCCTGCACATCGACCTCACCGTCATCGAGGCCGGCCTGCGGAAGCAGTTCGCCAGGAAGATCAAAGTCTTCGACCTCAACTTCGGCGCCGTCAAGGCCGGCTACGACTATGCCGCGGAGAAGTTCACCAAGCAGGACCCGTTCGTGCTCGAGCGCATGAACCAGACCGCCGGCAAAATCGTCATCGACGGCAACGCCGCCTGCGGCATGGGCGCGGTCTTCGCCGGCGTCACCGTGGTCGCGTGGTATCCCATCACGCCTTCCACGTCGCTGATTGAAGCCACCTCCGACCTGCTCAAGAAGCTGCGCATCACACCGGAAGGCAAGGCCACCTACGCTGTGGTGCAGGCCGAGGACGAGCTCGCCGCCATCGGCATGGTGCTCGGCGCAGGCTGGGCCGGCGCGCGCGCCATGACATCGACCTCCGGCCCCGGCATCTCGCTGATGGGCGAGTTCGCCGGCCTTGGCTACTATGCCGAGATTCCCGGCGTCATCTTCGACGTGCAGCGCACAGGTCCTTCCACCGGCATGCCCACCCGCACCTCGCAGGGCGATCTTCTGTCGACCGCGTTTCTCTCCCACGGCGACACCAAGCACATCGTCCTTCTGCCCGGCTCGGTGAAGGAGTGCTACGAATTCGCCTACGAGGCTTTCAATCTCGCCGAGCGCATCCAGACGCCGGTCTTCGTTCTCACCGACCTCGACTTGGGCATGAACAACTGGATGTCGGAGCCGTTCGCCTATCCTGAAAAGCCGCTCGACCGCGGCAAGGTGCTCAGCAAGGAAGACCTCGACCGCCTGGGCGGGTTCGCCCGCTACCGCGACGTCGACGGCGACGCCATCGGCTGGCGCACGCTGCCCGGCACGATGCATCCCAAGGCCGCATACTTCACGCGCGGCTCAGGCCACAACGACGCCGCCGCCTACACCGAGAAGCCCGGCGAATATCAGGCCATCATGGAGCGCCTCTCGCGCAAGTTCGAGAACGCCCGCAAGCTCGTTCCCGCGCCGGTTCTCGCTCGCGGCAACAAGTCCAAGATCGGCATGCTGGCCTACGGCAGCACCGACTTCGCGCTGCACGAAAGCCTGGACCAGATCAAGAAGCGATACGGCCGCGACGTCGACTACATGCGCATCCGCGCTTACCCGTTTGCGCATGAGATTCACGACTTCGTGGCGGCGCACGAGCGCGTCTACGTGGTCGAGCAGGACCGCGACGCGCAGCTTGCCAGCCTGCTCAAACTCGATCTGCCGGCCGACCAGGTGGTCAAGCTGCGCAGCATCCTTCACTACAACGGACTCCCGGTCGACGCCGTCACCATCACCGAGGAATTCGCCACCCGGGAAGGTCTCTAATCCATGGCTACAGCTACAGCAACACCCGGCCCCAAAGTCAACCGCATAGGCCTGCCCGTCGTCGAATACCGCGGCAGCAAGACCACGCTCTGCGCCGGCTGCGGACACAACGCCATCTCCGAGCGCATCATCGACGCCATGTTTGAAATGGGCGTCGAGCCGGAGCGCGTCATGAAGATGAGCGGCATTGGCTGCTCGTCCAAGAGCCCGGCTTACTTCATGAGCCGCTCGTTCAGCTTCAACTCCGTGCACGGCCGCATGCCGTCGGTTTCCACCGGCGCCATCCTGGCGAACTCCTCCATGATCACGCTGGGCGTTTCCGGCGACGGCGACACCGCTTCGATCGGCGTGGGCCAGTTTGTGCACATGATGCGCCGCAACCTGCCCATGATCTACATCGTCGAAGACAACGGCGTCTACGGCCTCACCAAGGGCCAGTTCTCCGCCACCGCCGACATCGGCTCCAAGCTCAAGACCGGCGTCATCAACGACCTTCCGGCCATCGACACCTGCGCCCTCGCCATCCAGCTCGGCGCAACGTTTGTCGGCCGCTCCTTCTCCGGCGACAAGAAGCAGCTCCTGGCCATGCTCAAGGCCGCCATCGCGCACAAGGGCACGGTGATGCTCGACGTCATCAGCCCCTGCGTCACCTTCAACGACCACGAGGGCTCCACCAAGAGCTACAAGTTCATGCAGGACCATGACGAGCCCGTCAACGAAGTCGGCTTCGTGGCCAGCTTCGAAGAGATCGAGGTCGACTACGACTCCGGCCAGATCTTCGACGTCGAGATGCACGACGGCTCCAGCCTTCGCCTGCGCAAGCTGCAGGAAGACTACGACCCCACCGACAAGGCCAACTCCGTGCGCACGCTGATGGAAGCGCAGGAGGCCGGCGAAGTGCTCACCGGCGTCTTCTACATCGACACCAAGAAGCCCACGTTCATCGACCTTCTCGGAATGGTCGACGAGCCGCTGGCCACGCTGCCGGAGTCCGTCACGCGCCCGCCCAGGGCCGCGCTCGACTCGCTGATGGCCAGCCTGCAGTAGGCATTTTCCGCAAGAAGTCCCTCCGTTCCTGTTCACGCGGGAACGGAGTGAAACTGGAGCAACCGCGATGCAGGACATTACCTACACCGTCCACACCTTCAAAGAAGGCGGCACGTACGTTGCTTATGTTCCCGAGCTGGACCTCTCGAGCTGCGGCGCGACCACCGACGACGCACACAGAAACATCCGCGAAGCGGTTGCGGGCTTTCTCGAAACGAGCGCCGAGATGGGCACGCTGGACGAGATTCTTGAGGAAGCCGGATACCAGCGCAAGGATGGCTTCTGGGAGCCTCCTGAGTTCGTCGCCTTTGGCCGGGAGAAGGCAATCGTTTAATGGCGGCGCTCCGTCCCGTTCACTACACGACGCTCGTGAAGGTCTTCGAGCGGGATGGATTTGTATTCAGCCGGCAACGCGGTGATCATCTTATCTTTACGAAGGTCGGCGTACTGCGTCCGCTCGTGATTCCCGCATATCATGAAGTGCCGTTGTTCATCATCAAAAACCTTCTCCGCACCGCTGGAATGAGCCGGGAGAGATTTATCGAACTCATCGAGAGCCTCTGATCGATTGAATCGCTGCAGTTACTTCCCGCCCCCCGGTTTTGCGAACAGCTTCGCATCCGGCTTCTGCACCATCACCCGTTCCTTCGCCTTGCGAATCGTCAACCCATTCCCGGAAGGGTTGAGAATCTGCACCAGGAAGGGAAGCGTCACCCCGCCGACTCTTCGATAGTCGTCATACTCCACGTCCCAGCACTCGTCCGCAAAAAAGCTCGGCGAGAACGTTCTTTTCCGCAACAGCATCCCGGTCTTCTCGTCGAAATATAACCACACCCGCTCGCCGTGATCCTTCGCCTCGACGACCACAGACTGGCGTCCCCGCGCCATGTCTCTCCTGATCGCCCTCGGCTCGGTCACGTCCTTCAGCGTCTCCCAATCGAACGAGGAGGCCTCGCTCGAAATGTCGTTCATCTCGTTGCCGTCCATCGCCTTCCAGCCGCTGGCGCCGTCGGTCCAGCCCGCGTCTCCATCGCGGATAAATTCCCGGCTGCCCTGGTCGTCGTGGCGGATCATGCGGAACCGGTCGGTCCCTCCGACAGTGACCGCCGTTTCCACCTTGTGCGGCGGAGCCTCCGACAGATAAATCGTCATCTCGTAAGCCACTCGCTCGGCGTGCGGTGCCGCGGCGGCATCAACTCCGGTCAGCTTTCGATAACGTGCAATCATGCTGGCTCCGCTCGGCAGCGGCCCTTCCACCTTCGAGAAGTCCATCCAGCGCTGTGCATCGAGCGATGGCTGGCGAACCGGCTCCGTTGTCCCGCGGTGGCAGCTGTTGCAGGTCACCTTCTGTTCACCGTCGAAATAGCGCGCATTCAGGTCGAGAACCATCCGGATCATCCGGCGCGCCTTGATCTTCTCAGGTTTCTTGTCGGCGTCGAACGGGTCGGCGTGGCAGCGTTCGCAGTTCACGCCCAGCGAATCGGCGAAGAATGACATCGTTGCCCAGAACTGCTCCTCGGGAAGCTCCTTCAGCACCTGGACATTCTTGAAGGCCTCGCCCGCCAGCTTCGGCTTTTCCCGTTGCCTCGCTTCCTGCCCAGTCGTGATGCCGCAGGCAAGACCCATCACGACAACAAAACCCGGCACACCTCTCGCAAAGGTCACATCCACGCTCCGTCCGGCAATTCAGCAGATTCTATGCCGGGCGTCCCAGCCTTCGCGGCAGGTCTGTGACCAATGGAAGTTTTCAACTGGTGAAAGAATCGGCCGGTTCAGAAGACACGAGGCCGGAGCAATCGGGTTTCCACGCGGGACTTACTTGATCGGCTCCGAAACCGTCTTGTACGACTTATACTGCAGCCCGTCGTAGCGGAACATCACCCGGAACACCTCGGCCGCCGAAGCGCTCTCCGCTTCGATCTCCCGCAGCCCCCTGGTATGCGCGTCCTTCAACAGCAGCGTGTGAGTCGACACCTTCAGCGCCTGCTGCCATCCGCCTGTCGTCGGGCAGAACACCCAGAACGTGGTCGCGTTGGCGCCTCTCAACGGTCCCTGGCCGACAACGACCAGATCGTAATCCTTGTGTCCTCCGAGGTGCACGCCGGCCACGGAGAACCAGTTCACCGGCAGCTTCTGCACGGTGAGCTTCTTCTCGTCGAGCAGGCTCTGCACATACTCGTCCTTGGCCAGGACAGGCTTCAAATCTTCGGGCAGGCCAATCGGTTCCTGCACGCCCTGGTCCTCGGCGCTGAAGACAACCTGCTCCTTCGCCGGCTGCGTATGCGAATGCAGATGCAGGAGCTTCTTCTGCGCGGTACCCACGCTGCAGATCGGCCCCAGGGCGAGAATTGTCAGCACAAGGTGCAGGGATTTCATGCAAGGTTCCTACCCGAAGCTTAACCTCGGGTAAGGATCCCTGTATCCCTCATTCGGTCCCGGGGATACCACGTAAGTAACGTCGCCTACCGGTTGGCCACGATCCTGACGCCCATCTCGTTCAGCTTGTGGCGCGCCTGCGCCGCCTCAGGCGACTGCGGATGCCGCTGGATCAGCGAACGCAGCTCATGGATCCCTGAGTCTTTCCGGTTGAGTTCCAGCAGCGCCAGTCCCTTGCGCAGCTGGGCGGCGGGCGCTTTCGGGCTTCCCTCGTACTGCTCCAGCACGGCGGTGTAGTTCTTCACCGCATCGTTGTAGTTCTGCTGCCGGAAGGCGATTTCGCCCAGGTAGAACTGCGCCGTGCCCGCCAGGTCGTCGTTCGGGTAGTAATGGAGCACATCCTGAAACTCGCCGCCGGCCACGTCGTACTTGGCTGCGTTATAGTCCCGAATCGCCGCCTGGAACGTTTCCTTCAGCGGAGGCGCCTGCTGCGCCTGCGGCGCGAGATTGCCGAACTGCCCGCCCGGTCCGCCCGGCGCACCTGCGCCAGGCGTAGCCCCAGGCGCCGTATTCTGCGGCGGATTCTGCAGGTTCTGCAACTGCGACTGCAGATCCTGGATCGACTTGTCCAGCCTCGAGATTCGCGACTTCAGCTCGTCCACCGAGTCGTTCAGCGACTGGATCTGTCCCGACGTCGTGTCCAGCTTGCCGCTCGTCGAGTCCGCCTGCGCGTTGATCTTCTGCTGCATGGCGCTCACCACCTGCGCCATCTGGCTGGTGTTGTCCGCCGCCTGCTCCACCACGTGCTGCATGGCGCCAAACCGTGCGTCCACGGTGGACTGCAACCGCTGCACCATGTCCAGCAACTGCTGCACCTGCGTCTGCAGCTCGATGATCTCTTTCGAAGCAGCCCGCGCGGGCGTGGAGCAAAGCGCCGCGGCCAGCACCGCCGCGGCAACAAGACGGGGGAGAAAACTCTCAGCTTTCCTCATGATTCACCTGCAAATGATTTTCCGGTCCTCAAAACAGATTCGGAGCGCGCCCCGAAGGATCCCGGCCCTGTATTCCGGCCCTATATGTAGGATACGACTTTCATCGATTTGGGAGCGCCTTCCGCAAGCCGGGAGCTCGTCCTCCAGCGCCGGGGAGGGAAGCGCCGCGGGGCGCAACCCGCAATCGCAACATCGTCTTAGACGCAAAATGCGCGGCAGCCGCACTCTTCCTCGGCCGCCGCGCCATCGATCCATCGCGATCGTTATCGATCCATCGTGAAGCCGGCGCGCCGGTTCTGCTGCCAGCACTCCTCGGTGGATTCCGTACAGAACGGCTTCTCCTTGCCGTAACTGATTACGCGAATGCGGCTTGCAGCCACACCGGCGGTCACCAGCGCTGTCCTGGCCGCGTTGGCGCGATTCTCGCCCAGCGCCAGGTTGTACTCGTTCGATCCGCGCTCGTCGCAATAGCCGCCAATGACAACCTTCACGTTTGGATTGCTCGCCAGCCACGAAGCGTCTTTCGATAGCGTCGCCTGTGCGTCGCCGCGAATATCGTACGAGTCGTAGTCGAAGAAGGCATCCTGCACGTTGGCCCGGAAGGCCTCTTCCGCGCTCATCGTGTTGGTCGGCACTTGCACAGCCGGCGGCGACTGCACCGTCACATGCGCGCTCGCTTCGGCCGTGCCGCCTTCGCCGCGCGCCACCAGGTGGTAGTCGGTGGAGGACGTCGGCGTGACCGTCTTCACGCCCGTTGTCGGCACCTGTCCGATGCCGTCGATCGTGACGCTCGTCGCGTCCGTTGTGCGCCAGTTCAGCACCACCTGGTCGCCGCTCGAAATCGATGTCGGCGTAGCCGTCAGCTGCGCTGTCGGAGCCGCCGCCGCCGGGGGCGCTGTTTCAGGCGGGGGCGGTAGCGGCTTCTCCTTCTTCTTGCAGCCTGCAACCGCAAACACGGCAATCGTCAATACAACAGGGAACAGAAAGCGATGGCGTCGATTCAATGTTTTTCTCCTTCCAGAAGATTCTTTCGCGTCCCTCGTCGGCGCAGAAGACGCGTTCGTTAAGGCCGGCCGCATTCCCAAGGAAAAATGCAGAGCCGGCATGCTCATCGGCCTTCACCCTTCAAAACATCATTCGGGGCGCTTTGGTCGTCCATTGTAGACACTCATGCGGACACTCGCGAACAGCCGCAATCTTCCGATCCGGTCTTTTCACGCGCGGCTTGCTGCCTCAAAAAAACCACGTCAATCGTACAACTCGAACAGCCTGTCCTTTTTGCACAACTCCCGGCTGTCGTCGATCTTATCGTCAGACCTCAGATCTCAAATCTCAGATCCCTGATCCCTGTTCCCTGATCCCTGACCCCTGTTCCCTGTTCTTTCGCCCGCTCCTCACTTCCAGCTCCAGTTCGGCATCGAGTTGTTTCCCGAGTGCGTGAGCTGCCGCTGATCGGTCCCGTCGGCCAGCATCGTCCAGATGTCGGTCTGCCTGCCCATCTGCCGCTGGAAGACGATGTGCCGCCCATCCGGCGCCCACGACGGAAAATCGTTGCTGCCCGACTCGTGCGTCACCTGGATCCAGTTCTTGCTGGCAATGTCGATCACATGGATGTCCACCCCGCCCGGGTCGCCCGGCCCATACCGCCGGTTCCAGCTGAACGCCAGCAGTTGCCCGTTCGGTGACCACGATGGCGAAACCGCGTACCCGCCGTCAGTGATCCGCTGCACATTTGCGCCGTCCTGGTCCATGATGTAGATCTGCGGCAAGCCGGTTCGCCCGCTGGTCCAGGCAATCTGCGCATTCGTCTTCGGATTCCACGTCGGCGCCACGTCCGGCCCCTTGAACGACGTGATCTTGTGTGGATTGCCTCCGCTTGCATCCGTCACCCAGATCTCCGGGTCGCCCGACCGCGACGACGAAAATGCCAGCTTCGATCCGTCCGCCGACCACGCCGGCGACAGGTTCCCGCCGCCCACCGCGCCCGCCGGAAATGCCACCATTCGATTCAGGTCCAGGGAGTACATGCGAATCGCCCAGCCGTCGTGCCCCAGCGACGCGAAGGCCAGCCGCGATCCGTCCGGCGAAATGCGCGGCGAAACCGAGATCGTTCCCAAATGCGTGATCTGGTGCTGGTTCTCGCCGTCGTAGTCCATCGCCCAGATCTCTTTCGATCCGCTGCGCGTGCTGATGAAGTAAACCTGGGTCTCGGCGATCCCGTTCACACCCCCGCCGAGTTGCTTGATGATCTCGTCCGCGAACCGGTGCGCAAGCATCCGCGCCATGTCCTGGCCGGCAGCTTCGTTGTATTGCTTGCCCAGCACCTGTGGATTCGCCGCAATCCGCGTGTCGTCGAGATACCCCGAGACAACCAGCCGTCCATTCGATGCCGAGAGCGCCCCGAAGGCGACATCCACCGCGCTTGCCGGCGCCGCCGCCCACTCGGCCAGCCGGATCTCCTGCTGCGATCCCGGCAGATCCTGCGGCACCATGCTCTTCGAGACCATGTCGAAGATTCCTGCATTGGACAGATCGTTGAAGAGCACGGAGTCGAATGTTGCCTTCAGCGCCGGCGCCTGCGGATCCTCGCCCACCGCCTTGAAGTCGGCCACGGCCAGGCGGATCTTCGTCTGCTCCATGTTGGTGCTCACGTGCACCCAGTCCTGCGCCAACACCTGCCTTGCCGCCAATCCAGCGAACGCAAACGAAATGAGGGGAAAAAGCCTGAAGATGGCCTTCATGGGGAATCCGGTCCTTCCTGAGGGGAGGCCTGAGGATCTCGGGCCTGATGGGGAGCGAAAGATCGATTGCGCATTTCGGCGTGGGCGATTTTGCATGGCTCAGTTCAAATCCACAACGACAACGACACGTTAGTGAACGCCCTGGTACTGGCAATCATAGGAGACCAGCACCGTACTGTGGTTATAGTTCGATGGCAACTGACCAAAGGTGTCAACTCGCTGCACGGCACGCACGCATGCGCGATCCAGCGTTGCGCTGCCGCTCGATTGCGCCACCTGCACATCCGTCGGCGAGCCGTCGCGGCGCACCGTGAACGTGAGATAGGCATGTGTGCCCAGCGGCGTGCTCGGATCCACTTCACGCGGATTCTGGTTCTGCTGCAGTTTGCGCGAGATCCCGTCCACGTACCACTGGTACAGGCTGCCGAATGCCGTGTCCGCCACCTGCGTCGGGCCCGTCGCTCCCTGCGCCATCGACCGCGGCATCGCCGATCCCGATTGCTCGCCGTAATGCGCGCGATAGTCGTCCTTCGCCTGCGGCTGGTGCGGCTGCGTCTTGGGAATGTTCTGCACCGCAGGCTTCGGCTTTTCCTTCTTTCCCGGAATCGGAATCGCGTCCAGATCGAGTTTCTGCTGCGTCGGCTTGACCTCGGGAATCGCCGGCGCCTCGCTCGGCGTCTCCGTCGTCAGCACGTTGTCATTCACTCTCTGGGCGGGCAAGGGAAGTGCGCTCGTGATGTTCACCTGGATCGCTCCTCCGCCCGGCGTTCCGCCCCACATGTTGTGTTGAAACAACCCGTTGACGAGTCCCCAGGAAACGACAACACCCGCCAGCGTGGCATGCAAGGCCAGCGATCCCGCCGCCGGACCGAAGACCTTGTCCCGGCCCAGCGTCCGCTCCAGTTGCTCCCCGGCTCCCAGCAGTTCGTCCATTCCGGCTCTCTGTCGACCCCGTCCCTGATCCCTAGTCCCTGGTCCCTGGTCCCTGGTTCCTGATCTCACTTGGACTTCGCATCCAGAGGCTGCGTCACAATCGAAATATTGGTGATTCCCGCCTGCTTCACCGCGTCCATCACTGTGGCAAACGCCCCAAACGGCACCTGCTGGTCCGCACGCAGGTAGATCACCTGCTTGGCGTCGTCCACGCCCGGATGGCGCAGCCGCTGCGGCAGCTCGTGAATATTCACGGGCTTGTCGTCGAGGAAAAGCTGCTGCTGGCGGTTGATCGTCAGCACCAGCCGCTGCTGCGTGATTTCACGCACGGTGCGCGTCTTGGGCACCGACACCTCGATGCCCGACTGCAGCACCGGCGCCGCGATCATGAAGATCACCAGCAGCACCAGCACCACATCCACCAGCGGCGTAATGTTGATCTCGGCCAGCGACGTTCGTGTCCTGCCCGCACTCGTTGTAAACGCCACGTTCCTTGTCCTCGCTGGGTCCTCGCCGGCGGCCGTGCAACCTGCCGCCGGCCTTCACGCGCCGGGCACGGCTTCCGTCGTGCCGGCAATCGCCGGCGAAATCAGATGGTGCTTCGGCCCCGCGGCAGGCCCGTCAGCCACAGGCCTACTTGTAAAATCCCCGCTCCACCTCGCGCGGCGCCGCGGCCTGCACCGGGATCTCTTCGAGCGAGTTGAGCAGCTCGCGCCCGAAGTCGTCGATGGCCGCCGCAAACACGCGAATCCGCGCCGTGAACTGGTTGTAGGCCACTACCGCCGGCACCGCCACAAACAGCCCCGCGGCGGTCGTGATCAGCGCATCCGCGATGCCCGGCGCCACCGCGCGCAGCGTGGCCGCCCCGGCCGTGCCCAGCCCGTGGAACGCTTCCACCACGCCCATCACCGTGCCGAACAGTCCCACAAACGGGCTCACCGCGGCAATCGTCGCCAGCCAGGTCAACTGCTGCTCGAGCTGCGTCACTGACTCGCTCGCCGCGGTCTGCACCGCGCGCTCCAGCGCCGTCATGTTCCGCGGCGGTCCCGAACCGCCCGTCTGCCGCTTGTAGGTTTCGTAGACCTCCTCGAACACCGCCACCAACGGGCTCGGCTGGTAGTCGCTCGCCACCGTCGCGATTTCCTGCAACCGGGTTGCCTTCCGGAACGTCCGCAGAAACCGCTTGGTGTGCTTGGTCACGCGGCCAAACGACCCCATCTTGCCGAAGATCACCATCCACGAGTAGAGGCTCGCAATCAGCAGCACCGCCAGCACGCCCATCGCAATCGGGCTCATGTTCTGCATCAGGTCGGTAATCGCGCTGGTGCCTGCGCCCTGTGCCGGCGCCGCCGGGCCCGGCCCGCCATCGGTCTGCAAGAAAAGGAGTATGGCCAGGGAGGAAATTTCGATTCACCTCAGTCTTTACGCTATCAGACGGCACAAAGCCATCCAAGTGATTGGTCTGGTCCCCGCGATCCAGGCAAGAGGTGCCGAAATGCGCACCTGCCGCTCTGCCGGATCCTGAATCCACTGCGCCCGTCGTGCTATGCTGCGCACGGATTCCCGCCCTGTTTTTTTGGATGCAGGCGCGGCCGATTGGTGACAGTTTCGGGTCTTGAAATCCCGCAAACTCAACAAATAAGACCGCCTGGTCTCCCGCAAGACGTCAGGCGAACAACCCCATCGGTACCGGATGGGAACGCTGAACTCCGATCTCTGATCTCTGACCCCAGGAACGCAAATGCTCGTCGAGCTTCGCGCCGAAAATTACGCCGTCGTCGATCACGCCATCGCGAATTTCGGCCCCGGGCTCAATCTGCTCACCGGTGAAACCGGCGCCGGCAAATCCATCCTCGTCGACGCGCTGGCCCTCCTCATGGGCGGCAAATCGTCTACCGACCTCATCCGCCACGGCGCGGACAAGGCCGTGGTCTCCTGCGTCTTCGAGTCCACCCCTGGAGCCGAAGCCGTCCTCGAAGAAAACGGCATTGACCCCGAAGGCGCCGAAATTATTCTCCGCCGCGAAATCCTCGCCTCGGGCAAGGCCCGCGTCTTCGTCAACAACCAGCCCGCCACCGTCGCCGTCCTCAAGCAGCTCGCGCCCGAGCTGGCCCTCGTCCACGCGCAGAGCGAAGCGTTGTCGTCCTTCGACCAGCCCCAGCAGCGCATGCTTCTTGATCGCTTCGCCGGCCTCTCCACCGACGCGGTTGCCCAGGCCCACTCCCGCTGGCGCGCCGCCCAGGAAAGACTCGACGACCTCGAGCGCGGCGAGCAGGACCGCCTCCGCATGGTGGACCTCTGGACCTACCAGCGCAAGGAGATCGACTCCGCCAGCCTCACTCCCGGCGAAGACGAATCTCTCGAGACAGAAAAGCGTGTCCTCGCCAACGCCGAGAAGCTCTATTCCGCCGCCATGAACGCCTTCGATCAGCTTTACGAGGGCGGCGCATCCGCTGAAGCGGCTCTCCGCGCTGCGATCAGGAACATCGAAGAGATTGCCCGGTACGACGCGCGCTTCGCAGAGTCCGTGCAGCAGCTCGAGTCTGCCCGCGCCACTCTCAGCGACGTCAGCTCAAGCCTCCGCGGCTATGCCGAACACATCGACGCTTCGCCCGAGCGCCTCGCCGAGATTGAGGACCGCCTTGCCGCCATCGACCGCCTCAAGCGGAAATACGGCCGCACCGTCGCCGAAGTGATCGCCTTTGGCGAAGACGTGGCGCGCAAGCTCGGCGAAGTCGAAGACCGCGACGAGATCCTCAAGCAGCTCCGTGCCGAGCTCGCCGAGGCTGCTGCTGCCTATCGCGCTGCCGCCGCGGAACTGTCGGCCGCGCGCTGCGCCGCCGCCGCCCGCCTCGCGAAGCAGGCCGAGTCCCAAATCAACTCCCTCGCAATGAAGGTCCGCTTCGAAATCGCCGTCCAATCTCCCGGCGAGTTTGAAGCTTTGAAAGGACACGACTCCAGGCGTGCCGAAACAGCCGGAAAAAAAGATGGGGCCTTGGCCCCTGAGGGAAGTCTCTCCAGTGAAAGCTGGTCCCCCCACGGCTGGGACACCATTGAATTCCGCATCGCCACCAACCCCGGCGAGCCCCTCAAGCAGCTCACCGAAATCGCCTCCGGCGGCGAAATGTCCCGGGTCCTGCTCGCGCTCAAGGTCGCCATCGAAGAAACCTCCTCCAAGACCCGCAAGAAGAACCCTGCTCCGCGCACCTTGGTCTTCGACGAGATCGACATCGGCATCGGCGGCCGCGCCGCGGAAGCAGTAGGCCAGAAACTCAAGGCCCTCAGCCGCGGCCAGCAGATTCTGTGCGTCACCCACCTGCCGCAGATTGCCGCCTTCGCCGACCAGCACTTCCTTATCGACAAGCGCGAGGAGCACGGCCGCACCAAGACGCACATCCGCCTGCTCGACCAGCGCGCCAGCACCCACGAAGTAGCCCGCATGTTAAGCGGCGCCAAAGTCACCGAGACCAGCCTCCAGCACGCCGCGCAAATGATCGCCGCCAGCAAATAGTTGCGGTCTCAAATCGAGTCCCCGGGGATCCTCTCGACAGCCTATGCCAATATAGGCATAATTGAGACGTGTGCCAGACGCTCAGGCCGCTGCGCTGGATTGGGTCTGCGAAAAAGGACCTCATGTCGATGCCGAATCCGGTGCAGCAGGCTTTTGGGTTTGCGCTGTACCAGGCACAAATCGGCCTTCTACATCCCGATGCGAAGCCTCTCAAAGGATTCGGATCGTCGGGTGTAGTCGAGATCGTCGAGGATTGGCGCGGAGACGCATACCGCGCCGTATACACTGTGCGATTTGCCCAGGCGATCTACGTGTTGCACTGTTTTCAAAAGAAATCGAAGCGTGGAATCGAAACGCCAAGACCGGAGATGGATTTGATTCGCGGGCGATTGAAGGAAGCCGAGAAACTGGCAAAGGGAGGCGGGCAGTGAGCAAGGCGGCGGAATCCATGAATGTTTACGAGCAGTTGGGCTTTCCCGATGCCGAGGAAATGCTCGTCAAGGCGCATTTGGTCTCGAAGATCGCCGAAATCCTGCGCGAGCGCGGCTTGAGCCAGCAGCAGGCAGCCAAAGTGCTCGGACTAACTCAGCCCAAACTCTCGAAAATGCTGCGCGGCCAGTTTCGCGGCATCAGCGAGATGAAAATGATGGACTGCCTCGTTCGCCTGGGACGAAACGTCAAGATAGTCGTCGGACCCAAGACAAATGCTGCCAAAGAGCGCATCGAGGTGGTTGCGGCGTAAAGCGGTGTCACCCTCCTCGTCGATGGGTTACGCGGCATATCTTCGGCGCCAAATGCGAGATCGTCTTCGACGGCTCCGGCAGCGGCGACAAGACCTGCGCCTGGGTCCTCGTCTTCTGCCTGCCTATCGTCGATGCCGGGCCGACCTATCGTTCTCGATCGCCGGAACGAGGCCGGTGCTGAGTTCGCTTGCGCAAATGTGAGGAAGTGAGCAACTTGAATTCCTAAGGGCAGATAGGCACTCTGCCGCTCGCCCTCCACGATCTTGTCGAGGGAATACGCAACCGTCTCCAGCCGCGACAATTGCCGGATCCGATCCACGGCCGCGGCCGCCGATGCATCGGCGCGAGTACTCCGCGTCCTGTTTGTCTCCGGCGTCGGCGCGCTGGCCCTCGCGTTGGCGAGTTTTCGCGGCCGTCAACGGCGGAAGGCGATCGAAGTCAAATGCATGAAGCGCATGCTGGCCGCGGCATGCAAGGGAACGCCTGCATCCCGCGGCCCCGGTCCAGCATGCTCTTCCGCCCCGCGCAACGCCAAGGCGTCACCTGTAGCTTGCACCCCGCTTCTCGGCGATACCGAATAGCGCCTCGCGCTTCTTGGCGCGGTGTTCCTGCAGCTTCTTGTCCGGTTTGCGCTCGTACGGCCTGAAGGATCCCGCCTTCGTATTCTTGCGCATCACGCCGTCGACCCATTCGCGCAGGCTTCTGCCTTGAGCCGGTCCCAGATCGCGCAGCTGCGGCGGACCCGGATCGACCCACACGATCTGCTGCCACTCGTCCGTGTCCAGGTCGACAAAGCTGATGTAACCGCCCTTCAACAACTCTCGCGGCCTCTTGATCGCGCCCGTGAAGCTATAGCGCGTCCCGGTCGTCTCTACGGGGTCGTAATAGTGCGGCGTGATGAAGTCCGATACCTGGACGCCCAGGATGGGATAGCCGAATTCATCGGCTTCGCATGGATCGCAGGCCTCCACCAGGTAGCCGAACTGGCTGTTGCCGTCCTCCACCCCGTCCTTCACGATCTCGATCGATGTCGAACTCTGCATCCGGTTGCCCCATGGATCCACCAGCATCTCCAGCGTCTCGTGGCTTGCATCGATCGTCCACTCGTCGCTGTCGGGGCTGGCAATCACCTTGGCATAGGGCTGGTTGTGCCGGTCCAGGTGAACTCCGCCTTCGCCCGGCGGCAGTTCCTTCACGAGAAACACCGGCCACACGCCGGCAGGAACGTGCCTTGGGTGAGGCAAATAGTTCACGGTTGCCTGCACGTTCCAGAACTGCGGCAGGTCCCGAATGACCTGGAGGTTGAGAGCCGCGGCCACGCTCTGCACCAGCGTAGGGTTCAGCTCACCGGTCTTGTCGGCCAGGCCGACTTGGATGACTGACATAAGTCCTCCGTCCTTTCGAAGCTTGTTTGTTTCTGGTTGGGGGGACCGGCCTGGTGGCAAGCGCGCCAAAGGGGAAAGGGGAACGCCGATTGCCAAGGGAGGCCGGAGGAATACTCTACCCAATACCGTGCTCGCGGGCGAGTCTCCGTTTCACTGCATGAGCAAATTGTCAGCCATTGTGTCTTCTGTGGGCCAGTTCGGGCAATCCCTGCTCGCCGGGAATGTGCCTTTCGGTAACTTCGGGCGCGCGGCTTACTCCACTTGTTCCCCTCTGTCCGCGAACCCATCCGGTTGGTATACTTGTCTTTGTGACAACGACTCTCCTCGAACCCGCCTCGCCAGGGAATTCCCCAGCCGCTTCCCCCAGCCAGAAAAGGGTCCTGCTGCTCAAGCCGCGCGGTTTCTGCGCCGGCGTAGTGCGCGCCATCGACATCGTCAAGATCGCCCTGGAGACCTTCGGCGCGCCCATCTATGTGCGCCGCGAAATCGTGCACAACCGCTATGTGGTGAATGAGTTGGCCGAGAAGGGCGCCATCTTCGTCCAGGAGATCGACGACGTGCCTGACGGCCAGCGCGTCATCTATTCCGCCCACGGCGTCTCGCCGGCTGTCCGCGCGCGCAGCAAGGGCCGCGGCCTCAAAGTCATCGACGCCACCTGCCCGCTGGTTACGAAAGTCCACATTGAAGCCGTGAAGTTCGCCAGACAGGGCTACTCATTGGTCCTGATTGGCCACCGCGACCACGACGAAATCGAAGGCACGCTCGGCGAAGCGCCCGACGTCACGCAGGTCGTCTCCAATGTCGCCGAAGTCGAACAACTGCAGGTGCCGGATCCGAACCGGGTGGCCTATCTGACCCAAACCACGCTTTCGCTCGACGAGGCCCGCGACATCATTCACGCGCTCAAGGTCAAGTTCCCCAACATCGCCGGCCCGCATTCGCAGGACATCTGCTATGCCACCGAGAACCGCCAGGTGGCGGTGCGGAACGTGGCCCACCAGGCGGAGCTGGTGCTCGTCGTCGGTTCGACCAACAGTTCCAACTCCAACCGGCTGGTCGAGGTTTCGCGCAATCTCGGCACCATGGGGTACCTGATCGACAACTCCCGGGCCATCGATCCGGGATGGCTTGAAGGCATCTCAAATGTTGCGGTTACCGCCGGAGCTTCGGCTCCCGAAGTGCTGGTCGAAGACGTCGTGAATTATTTGCGACGGAACGGATTTGACCGCGTCGAAGAAGTTGAAGTCATGCCGGAGAATGTCCGCTTCGGGCTGCCGCCGGAGATCGTACAGGCGATTGGCAGCGCAGGCGGCGGTGAGCCGGTGCACGTGAGTTGATCGCGTTTCGCCGGAACTTCGCCAAGCGCAAGAAATATACACGTCTCCGCGCAATTTCCTTGCATTACAGTATCGGAAAGTCGAGTTCAATCGGAGGTTGTGATTGAGCGCATCTGAGCCGGAACAGCGATTCTTGTTTGGCTTGCGCTCCCGGGCCCGTTGGGAGCCCCGCTGTTGCTTTCGAGCATGAGAATGGAATCGACGACAAAGCGGTCTCTGCATGAACCGGCGCTTCCGGTCGCGAGCCCGAAATTCGGCCGCATCGATGCGGATATGGCGGATGTCGAGTCGGCCATCGACCGGTCCACCAACCACATCCTCTCCCTGCAGCATCCCGAAGGCTATTGGAGCGGAGAGCTCGAAGCCGATGCGATGCTGGAGGCTGACTACATCTTCCTCCACACGCTGCTGGAAAGCGGCGATCCGGGCCGTCTGCATCGCGCCTACGTCGAGATGATGCGCTACCAGAACGGCGACGGAAGCTGGAGCCTCTATCCCGGCGGCCCGGGGAACATCTCGCTCTCGGTCAAATGCTACTTCTCGGCCAAGCTCTCCGGCCTCAGCCCGGACGACAAGCGCATGGTCCGATGCCGCGAGTGGATACTCGCGCACGGCGGCGTCACCGCGTGCAACACCTTCACCAAGATGTACCTCTGCGCGTTGGGCCAGTATGACTACGACGCCGTCCCGGCCATTCCGCCCGAGATCGTCCTCTTTCCCAACTGGTTCTACTTCAACATCTACGAGATCTCGTCCTGGTCGCGCTCCATTCTTGTGCCGCTGGCGATCATCTATGCCAAAAAGCCGTTCAAGAAGATCCCGGCGGAGCAGGGAATCGACGAGCTCTTCGTCGGCGGCCGTTCCAATGCCAGCCTGCGCCTGCACATGGATCGCAAGCATCTGCTTTCCTGGCGCAACCTCTTTCTGCTTGCCGACCGGATCTCCCATCTCGCCGAGGCGGTCCACATCCGGCCGCTGCGCAACCTTGCCCTGCGCAAGGCGGAGAAATGGATGCTCGAGCGCCTCGAGATGACCGACGGCCTCGGCGCCATCTATCCGGCCATGATGAACGCCATCATCGCGCTGCGCTGTCTTGGCTACTCCGAAGACGATCCCCAGGTCATCCGGGCCCGCGACGAGTTCGAAAAACTGGGCATCGAAGAGCCGGCCGGCGAAGCCATGCCCGAGCCCACCTTCCGCATGCAGCCGTGCATGTCGCCGGTGTGGGACACGGCGCAGGCGGTCTACGCACTCGGCGAGGCCGGCGTGCCGCGCAACGATCCGCGCATGCTGAAGGCCGCCGACTGGCTGCTCTCCAAGGAAGTGCGCCACAAAGGCGACTGGGCCGTGAAGGTCCCCAATACAGAGCCGGGCGGCTGGTACTTCGAGTTCAACAACGAGTTCTATCCCGATACCGACGACACCGCTCAAGTGCTCCTGGCGCTCAGCAAGGTCGACAATCCTCGCGAGCGCTATCAGCACCAGGTGGCCATGCGCGCCATCGCCTGGGAGTTCGCCATGCAGTGCCGCAACGGCGGCTGGGGCAGCTTCGATAAAGACAACACGAAGATGATCTTCCAGTACATTCCCTTTGCCGATCACAACGCCATGCTCGACCCGCCGACGGTCGACATCACCGGCCGCATGCTCGAGATGCTGGCCTCCTACGGCTACGACCAGTCGGATCCGCGTGCCCGGAAGGCGATCAAATTCATCCTTTCGCAGCAGGAGCCGGACGGCAGCTGGTTCGGGCGCTGGGGCGTGAACTACATCTACGGCACTTTCCTTGTACTCCGCGGACTCGAGGCCATCGGCTTCGATCAGCATGAGCCGCAGATGCAGCAGGCCGCCGAATGGATCCGCATGGTGCAGAATCCGGATGGCGGATGGGGCGAGAGCTGCGGCACCTACGACGACCCCAACACGCGCGGCGCCGGCATCAGCACCCCCTCGCAGACCGCGTGGGCGCTGCTCGGCCTGCTTGCCGCCGGCGACGACCGCTCCGACTCCATCGCCAAGGGCGTCCGCTGGCTGCTCGAGCGCCAGCTTGCCGACGGCTCCTGGGACGAGTCGATGGGCGAGGGCGCCGAGCGGCAGAGTATCATCACAGGAACCGGGTTCCCCAAGGTTTTCTACCTGGCCTACACGATGTACCGGCAGTACTTCCCGCTGCTCGCGTTGACCACCTACCAGCGGGCCATGGAACGCGCTGCCAACGCCCATTGAGCCGCTTTGAAAGGGTACGGCTTCAGCCGTGCCAGGAAAGTGCAATTGCAGCAGGTTGTCATCCTGAGCGAAGAGAAGGGTCTGCGGTTGTTTTTTCGCCGCAGAAGAACGAGCCTTCCACTCGCCGCAGGATGACGGCGAACAACCGATCACCGATCTCCGATCGATTTTTTCCGGGGCCACCGCCCCCGAGGTTGACCGAACGATGGCAGTACCGATCTCTCAGATGTGGACGGTCGCATCCTACGTCCTCGAACAGCGCTTCAAGGGCAACAAGCGCTATCCGCTTGTGCTGATGCTCGAGCCGCTCTTCCGCTGCAACCTGGCCTGCGCCGGCTGCGGCAAGGTGCAGTATCCGCCGCACATCCTCAAGAAGCAGCTCACGCCGGAGCAATGCTTCGCCGCCGTTGAAGAGTGCGGCGCTCCGATGGTCTCCATCCCCGGCGGCGAGCCGCTGCTGCATCCGCAGATCGTCGAGATCGTCAACGGCCTCATCGCGCGCAGGAAGTACATCTATCTCTGCACCAATGCGCTCGAACTCAAGCGCCGCCTGCCGGAGTTCACGCCGTCCAAGTACCTCACGTTCAGCGTGCATCTTGACGGCCAGCGCGAGCACCACGACTTTTCCGTCTGCCGCGAAGGCGGCTACGAACTCGCCGTCGAAGGCATCAAAGAGGCCGTTGAGCGCGGCTTCCGCGTCACCACCAACGCCACCTTCTTCGACGGCACCGACCCGCAAAGCGTGCGCGCCTTCTTCGACGAGGTGATGGACATGGGCGTCGAGGGCATCGTGCTCTCGCCCGGCTACAGTTATGAGAAGGCGCCCGATCAGAACCGCTTCCTCGGCCGCGCCCGCGTCCGCCGCCTCTTCCGAGCCATCCTCTCCAACCGCAAGAACACGTGGAAGTTCAACATGTCGCCCCTGTTCCTCGAATTTCTCATGGGCGACCGCAAGTACGAGTGCACGCCGTGGGGCTCGCCTGCCTACAACATCTTCGGCTGGCAAAAGCCCTGCTACTTGCTGCAGGATGGCTACGCCGAGACCTTCAAAGAGATGATGGAGTCGACAAAGTTCGAAGAGTACGGCGTGGCCTCGGGCAACCCAAAGTGCGCCAACTGCATGGTGAGCTGCGGCTATGAGCCCAGCGCGGTCATCGACGGCTTCGGCTCGCTCAAAGGCTTCTGGGCCATGGTCAAGGGCAGCTTCTCACTCTATAAGGACGACCACGCGCTGCGCCTGCTCAACGAGCCCGCTCCGCACGGCCCGGCGAAGCTCGTACAGATCGGGAATCCGGAGAGGGAACTCGCCAATCGGTAAACAGGAGGCCGCTCCGGGTCTGGCTTTTGAGGCCTTGGCAATGCAACCAGCGAACCGGTTTGCTAACTCCGCTAACTGCACGAACTCAGCGAACTAAGTTAGGTCCGCTAAGAGGTATCCATGACCGCCGAAGTGCTGAAATACTCGATGGAACAAGTCGAAGCTCTCGAACTTGCCCCCGGCGCCGAGCACCTCAACCTCGAGGGCTGGGTTCCCGACGTGGCCGGCGAAGCCGACCTCAAGGCAGCGCTTGAGAAGGCCTTTGACTATCGCGGCGACGTCACCATCACGCTCAAGTCCGGCGAGCGCATCGAGGCTTATATCTTCAATCGCCAAACCGGCGCCACCCTCGCCGAGTCTTACGTCCAGTACTTTACGCCCACCGCGCCCGACAAGCGAAAGCTCTCCTACGCTGAGATTGCCCGCCTCGAGTTCAGCGGCAAGGACCGCGCCGCCGGCAAGCACTGGGAAGACTGGATCAAGGCCTACAACGAGAAGAAGGCCGCCGGCGAAAAGAACATCGCGCTCCATCCCGAAGCGCTCGAATAGTTCACGGTCCGTAGCTCACGGTGCAGAGTTCCCCAGGCTGCAGATCAGCAGCGTTCAACCCCCTGCTGACCTTCGGGTCGTAAACTGTGAACTAAGAACTGCAAACTGTGACTCCTACACCCCGCATTTTTGTTACCGGCGCTACCGGTTTCGTCGGCCATCACGTCGCCAAAGCCCTCGCCGCCGACGGCGCCAGCCTCCGCCTCCTCGTCCGCAAGACCAGCAATCTCGCCAATCTCGAAGGCATCTCAGGCGAAACCGTCACCGGCGACCTCGCCGACCCCGAATCCCTCAAACCCGCCCTCGCCGGTTGCGATGCCGTTGTCCACGTCGCCGCCGACTATCGCCTCTGGATCCCCGACCCCGCCCAGATGTATCGCGCCAACGTCGAGGGCACCCGCGAGCTGCTGCGCCTGGCACGCGAAGCCGGCGTGCGCCGCGCCGTCTACACGTCGTCCGTCGCCACCATGCACTTCCGCACCGACGGCATCGTCATCAACGAGGACACGCCCGTCTCCCTCGCCGACATGGTCGGCCACTACAAGCGCTCCAAATTCCTCGCCGAGCAAGAGGCGATCCGGGCCGCGCAATCCGGCCAGCAGGTCATGATCCTCAACCCCACCACCCCCATCGGCCCCAATGACGCCAAACCCACGCCCACCGGCAGGATTTTTGTCGATTTTCTGAATCGCAGATTCCCCGCCTACGTCGACACCGGCCTCAACCTCGTCGACGTCGCCGAGGTCGCCCGCACCCATGTCCTCGCGCTCAGCAAAGGCACCCCCGGCCGCCGCTACATCCTCGGCGGCGAAAACCTCTCCCTCAAGCAGATCCTCGACAAGATGTCGGCCATCGCCGGCATTCCCTCGCCCACCACCAGGATCCCGTTCGCCATCGCCGCCACCTACGCGTTCTTCGAAGAGCTCATCACCGGCCGTATCCGTGGCAAGGAGCCCCGCGCCACGCTCGAAGAAGTCCGCATGGGCCGCAAGAAAATGTACGCCTCCAGCGCCCGCGCCCAGCAGGAGCTAGGCTTCCGCATCCTGCCCGTCTACCCCGCCATGCGCGCCGCCATCGAATGGTTCCGCGCCCACGGCTACGCCCCGTAAGGGGAGGGAATCGGTTTGCTTGCCTGCTTCTTGCGAAGTATGATTCTCAGTGCTATAGTTCTGATTGTTAGGTGTGGCCTGTGCGGATTTTCCTGACGAAGTGGATGGTCCGGTTCGCACGGCAGGAGAAACTGGCGCACCTGAGCCTTTGTGAAGCAATTGCGCGAGCCGACCGCGGCTTGATGGGTGCCGACCTTGGCGGCGGCCTCATCAAGCAGCGTGTCGCCCGGGCAGGCAAAGGACGCTCTGGCGGCTATCGCACCATCATCGCGTTTCGGCGAGGAAGAAGGGCGGTTTTTCTCTACGGCTTCGCCAAAAGTGAACAGGCCAACATCGGGCCCGACGATGTAACGGAGCTGCGGAAAATTGGCGTGAATTGGCTGGACGCGTCGGATGAGACAATCGCGCAGGCCATTGAACAAGGCGATCTGGAGGAAGTTGGCAAATGACGAAAAAGAAGCAAAGTCGGCTCAGCCAGGCCATCCTTGAGATGGCGTCTGATCAGCACCGTATCGGAATCATGGACGATGCAACTTACCGAAAGATCACCGTGCGCCACCTCGGCGAAAAGGCCAATGCGACTGCCGCTCCGATAAGCGCCGGGGAGATCCGTGCCCTTCGCGAACGAGCCAATCTCAGCCAGGCGGCCCTCGCCCGGGTCATGAACCTGACCGTCGGCTATCTCTCCCAATTGGAGCGCGGCATCAAGCAACCCAAAGGCCCCTCGCTCGCCATTCTGAACATCATCCGCAACAAGGGAATCGACGCAATTCTCTGATCGCACCAGGCTTCGCCATGCGCGCCGCCATCGAATGGTTCCGCGCCCACGGCTACGCGCCGTGAGAAACTGATCGCGACCGAGGAGCAATGTTTCGCTGGATAACAAATCTTAGACGACCGCTGAGTCGAGCCCACTACTGCATTTCCCTGGGGGGGGTTTCTTCTCTTCTTATTACCTGTGGTGCGCAAGTGCATGTCGGGGGCCGACCCGTTTGTCGCCTTCAGTTGGGTCCTGCTTGTTGCCTATCTCGTCCTCTGGTCCCTCGCCACCGTGAAGCGCTTCAGTGGGCTCAAATGGAGCGGGTGGTGGGCTATTCCAGCCCTGACTCCGTGGGCTGCTTTGATTTGGGCCGTGTGGCGTCGGGAGCATTTGTGGGTATGGATTGCTTTGGGAGTGGTCATCGCCGTTCAATCGCCAATCGCACTCTTGCCAAGCAAGTATTGCGACGACAAAGCGGTAGCGTGCTGAACCGACGCGGTGTGGGACACCACGGTCTTCCACTTACCTTGGTTAGGATGATCCAATGCGGCGCCCATTCAGTCGACCGATCAAGCGCACCTTCGGCGACGCGCTCCTTCACGCCGTCGGCACCGCAATCGGCTGCCTCTACAACTGTGCCTTCGGCGGATTCGAGGAATTGCATCATCGGAAGGCCTTGAGGCGCTTCGCTGCCGAAGTTGAGCAATGCCTCGCCTACCTTCTCCGCCTCCACAATGGCTACGTTGTCCCGAGCGAAGGCAAAGGAATCCCGGACGCCTTCGATTTCGTCGAAGCGACGGTTCGATTCGATTCCCTTGAGATTCAGATCGTCCGAGGACGCGGCGAGTTCGACATACGTATCGCGCCTCGCGATCACTTGACGACATGGCTTGATCCCAACCTGATTTGGACTCGCATGAAGACTACTGGGCCGCGCACGCCAGAGCCAGTTATTGATTCGCTCGACGCGCTTGCCAGCTGGCTTGAAGGCTACTGGGAGCAAATCGTTGCAGCCGCCAAAGATTAGGCTCTGAGTGGTCCATGTTCGGACCTGGGAAGCCTCAGAACCCGATCCGCCAAATCGAGTTACCCTGTTATTCATGCCGCTGCCACTCCATCTCACCACCTTCCAGATCGGCGCTCCCGCCACTCCCGAGCAGGGCCTGCGCATCGGCGTCACCCGCTTCCCGCCCCGCGGAGTACCCAAGGACCGCTGGGCCAAAGACGGCTACTTCGACGTCTGGCTTCCCGTCCTCGCTCCGAGCGCCAAGCTCGTCGCCGAAATCAAGAAGAAGCAGAGTGGCCCTGCCGCCGAATTCCAAAAAGCCCTCGACAAGTACGAGCGCGAGCTGCTCTCCAACTCGACCGGCCGCCAGACCGTCGAACTCGTCGCCCAGATCGCCGCGCGCACTCCCGTCAGCATCGGCTGCGCCTGCGCCGACGAGTCCCGTTGCCATCGTTCGCGCCTCTACAAAATCCTCCAGGCCCACGCGCCCGCCCCCGGCCCTTCATGACCCGCACCGCCATCATCGCTGCCTTTCCCGGCGAGCTCAGGCCCCTCGTCCTGCGCTGGCAGCACGAGCAGCATAACGGCATCGATCTCTGGCGCTGGCCCCACCAGACCCCGAACGACGAGGAGGGCGAGTGGGTTGCCGCCTGCGCCGGAGCGGGCCAGACAGCCGCCATGCGCGCCTTCGCCGCCGCGGAACTCTGCGGCCCCATCGACACCGTGATCTCCGCCGGCTGGGCCGGAGCGCTGCACAAGGTGATGGAGCCTGGCCTCGCCTATTCCGTCGCCGGCGTCATCGATGCCCGCACCGGCGAGATGGCCCCCGCTGCCGACTGGCGCGACGACGTCTGGCTGGTCACCAGCCCTATCGTGGCCGGCGAACAGGAAAAGCGCCGCCTCGCCGCTGCCTACTCGGCCTCCCTCGTCGACATGGAGGCCGCCGCCGTCGCACGCCTCGCGCTGATGCGCAACATCCCCTTCTACTGCGTCAAAGGCGTCAGCGACGCGCTCGACGACCACCTGCCCGACTTCAACCGCTTCATCGGCCCCGACGGCCGCCTCGACCTCGCCCGGTTTACCCTTTTTGCGCTCCTTCGCCCCCGGTACTGGCACTCCCTCATGCGAATGGGAGAAAATAGCAAGATGGCGGCCGAGCGAATCGCGACGGCCCTGTTGAGCATCCTGGACAAGGAAGGAACGATCCGCCTTCGGAATGGCTACCCAGACCGCAAACGCTGAGTCCTTTGTTGCCGGCTCGATTCCCGCCACCATGCGTGCCGCCGTCTATCGCGGCGTCAACCAGATGTGCATCGAAACCGTGCCCGTTCCCGACATCGGGCCCGGCGAACTGCTGGTCAGGATCGCAACCTGCGGCGTCTGCGGCACCGACCTCAAGAAGATCCACACCGGCTCGCACTCCGCCCCGCGCATCTTTGGCCACGAGATGTCCGGCATCGTCGCCGCTGCCGGCGAAGGCGTCACCGGTTACGCAGTCGGCGACCGCGTCGTAGTCCATCATCACGTCCCCTGCGGCGATTGCTACTACTGCCGCAAAGGCACGCCCGCGCAGTGCCCGCTCTACAAGACCACCGGCGCCACCGCCGGCTTTGCGCCCTCCGGCGGCGGCTTTGCCGAGTACATCCGCGTGATGGATTTCGTCGTCGCCAATCGCGGCGTCGTGCGCATCCCGGACGGCATCCCTTTCGAGCAGGCCGCCTTCGTCGAGCCCGTCAACACGGTGCTCAAAGGCACCAAGCTGCTCAATCTCCGGCCCGACGACACGGTCCTGGTGATCGGGCAGGGCCCGATCGGCCTCATGCATGCCGTCCTTGCCCGCCGCACCGGCGCCCGCGTGCTCACCTCGGATCTCTACCCGGAGCGCCACGCCATCGCCGCCGGCTATGGCCTCACCGATCCCATTCATGCCGGCGCTGAAGACGTTGTTGCGCGCGTCTTTGCCGAAACCGAAGGCCGCGGCGCCGACGCTGTCATCCTCGCCGTGGGCGGCAACGCGCTCATCAAGCAGGCCATGGACGCCGTCCGTCCCGGCGGCAAGGTGATGCTCTTCGCCCAGACGCAGCACGGCGAGGCCGCTTTCGATCCCGGCGCGGTTTGCATGGACGAGAAGACCCTCATGGGTTCATACTCATCCTCATTCGCGCTGCTCGACGAAGTAACCGCTTTGGTCTTCGACGGCTTCCGGAACGGCTTCGATCTTACCCGGCTTGTTTCTCACCGCTTTTCACTCGAAGAGGCGGTTGAAGCAATTGACGTGGCCTCGAACCCCAAGGCCGACTCGATGAAGATCATGGTCGAGCCTGTCCCCGGCGCGGGTGCACTCTAGGAAACGCGATGGCCAACACAGTAAAAGACGCGATCCTCCGCAGCCGCAAGACGGTCGAAGGAGTCGTCGAAGGTGGCCTGGATACCGTCGAAACTGTTGTGGAAGCCGGCCTGAGCACCGTCGAAAACGTGGTCGGCAAAGGCCGCAGGACGGTCGAATCCGCCGTCAGCCTCGGCCGCAGGACCGTCGAAAGCGCGCTCCTCGGGCGCAGCACCATGCAGGCTGCCGTTCTGCACGGCCGCGAAGATGTCCGCATCGAGCAGGTTCCCATCCCCAAGGCCGCGCTGGGCGAGCTCATCGTCCGGGTCGGCGCCGCGCTCACCTGCGGAACCGACCTCAAGGTCTTTCGCCGCGGCTATCACGCGCGCATGATCGTGCCTCCGGCGCTGTTCGGCCACGAGCTGGCCGGCACGGTCGTTGAAGCCGGCGAAGGCGTCGATGACTTCAAGCCCGGCGACCGCGTGGTGGCACTCAACTCCGCGCCATGCGGCCAGTGCTACTTCTGCGTGCGCGAGCAGCAGAATCTCTGCGACGATCTGCTCTTCAACAACGGCGCCTACGCCGAGTTCATCCGCATTCCCGAGCGCATCGTGGCCTGCAACACGCTGCGCATTCCCGACCACGTTCCGCTCGAACACGCCGCGCTCACCGAGCCGCTGGCCTGCGCCGTGCATGGCCTCGAGGACTCGCATCCCCGCAAAGGCGACACCATCGCCGTCATCGGCGGGGGACCGCTCGGTCTCATGATTCTGCACGTCGCCGCGCTCGCCGGCTACACGGCCATCGCCATCGTCAAGCACGACGGCCAGGTGGAAGCGGCAAAGCAGCTTGGCGCAAAGCACGTGGTGCAGTCCACCAGCGCCCGCAAGGCCGTCGCCGAAGCGCGCTCCTTCACGCCCCGCCAACAGGGCGTGGACATCGCCATCGAGGCGGTCGGTGTTCCCGACGCCTGGCAGCAGGCCGTCGATCTTGTGCGCAAGGGCGGCACCGTGAACTTCTTCGGCGGATGCGCCGCGGGCACGCATGTTTCGCTCGACACCAACCGCCTGCACTACAGCGACATCACGCTGCGCGCCACCTTCCATCACACGCCCGCCATCTGCCGCCGCGCTCTCGATCTGATTGCCGGCGGCCGCTTCCAGGCCGGCGCATTCATCACCGGCCGCGCGCATCTTTACGAACTCAACCGCGTCTTCGAGAAACTGATGAACCGCTCCACCGAGATCAAGACCGCCATCCTGCCGTGAACCGTCATCCTGCCTTGACCAACGAGGAACACACGACCGATACACTGGGTTGCATGGGACCTGAAGACCGCGACCGGCTGACCGAAAAAGGCTGGGAGGCACTGCCTGCCACCTATCGCATGCCGGACCGGCCGCCTTCGCTCAGCGAGGCGAAGGCCTGGTGCAAGGCCCTGGCCGAGTCGCACTACGAGAACTTCCACGTCGCCACGTGGTTTCTTCCCACAGTCCTTCGGCCGCACTTCTACTCCATTTATGCCTACTGCCGCGTTTCGGACGATCTCGGCGACGAAGTCGGCGATCCCGATGCGGCCCTCGTGCTGCTCGACGAGTGGAACAGCGAGCTCGACGCCTGCTATGAAGGCCGCGTGCGTCATCCGGTCTTTGTCGCGCTCGCCGAAACCATTCGCGAGTGCGGCATCCCCAAGCAGCCCTTTGCCGACCTGCTGCGCGCCTTCCGCCAGGACCAGACGACCACGCGCTATCCCACCATGCTCGACCTGATGGGCTACTGCCGTTATTCGGCGAATCCCGTCGGCCGCCTCGTGCTCTATGCCTGCGGAGAGGCCAGCGAAGAGAAGTTCCGCTACTCGGATGCGACCTGCACCGGCCTCCAGCTGGCCAACTTCTGGCAGGATGTCAGCATCGACTGGCTCAAGGGCCGCGTCTACATTCCGCAGCAGGACATGGAGTTCTTCGGCGTCTCCGAGGCGCATATCGCCGCCGGCGTTGCCACCGAGGAATTCAGGCAGCTCATCAAGTTCGAGGTCGAGTTTGCGCGCGGCCGATTCGAAGAGGGCCTGGCTTTGATCGGCATGGTGAACCCCGAGCTGGCCATCGATCTCGATCTCTTCAGCCGCGGCGGCCTCGAGATCCTCAATGCCATCGGGCAGCAGGACTACGACGTGCTCACCGCCCGTCCCGCAATCTCCAGGAGCCGCAAGTTCAAGCTCGGTCTGCGCGCCGTTGCCGGCAAGGTGCTTCCCTTCCTCCGCCGGAATTCGCGCCCTCAATCGGGGGCGGCGCATTGACCGCTGCCATGACTCCTTCTTTGCCTGCCAGGCCCACGCTCGACGAGGCCTACGCTGCCTGCCGCGCAATCGCCCGGCGTGAAGCGAAGAACTTCTACTACGCCTTTGTCGCGCTGCCGGAACCTCGCCGCAACGCCATCTGCGCCATCTACGCCTTCATGCGCAAAGCCGACGACCTCTGCGACGACGAGTCGATTCCGCGCGACCAGCGCCGCCGCAACCTCGAATCGTGGCAGGCCGAGTGGCGCGCCGCGAGCGAGGGCGCGGAGACCGGCGATCCCGTCTTCGTCGCCGTCCGCGACGCCACACGCCGCTTCAACATCCCTCTATCGCTGCTCGACGAGCTCATCGCCGGCACCACGATGGATCTCGAGCACGACTCGGCCGGCCAGCCCGACACCTACGCCACCTTCGCCGAACTCTACCAGTATTGCTATCTCGTTGCTTCCGTCGTCGGCCTTGTCTGCATCCGCATCTTCGGCTATTCCGATCCCTGCGCCGAAAAGTACGCCGAAGAGACAGGCATCGCCTTCCAGCTCACCAACATTCTGCGCGACGTGTCGGAAGACGCCGCGCGCAACCGCGTCTATCTGCCGCTCGATGAACTCGCCACGCACAATATTCCGCTCGACTCGCTGCTGCATCGCGATCCGCACGCCCCGCCCACGCTGGCCGAAGCCGCGCTGCTCGGCGAGATTGCGCAACGCGCCGAGCAGTACTACGGATCCGCGGAGAAGCTGCTGCCGCTCATCGACCGCGAAAGCCGCCCCGCGCTCCGCGTTCTGGTCTCGATCTATCACGCATTGCTCAACCGCATCCGCGCCGCCGACTACGATGTCTTCTCGCGTCGCGCCAGCGTTCCCACCTGGCAAAAATTCGCCATCCTCTCCCTCGGCCTCGCCCATGTGGCCTGGATGCGCCTCACGGTATGATCGCGATGTGCATGCCGGCGCCGCCGAGTTTCCCTGGACCTTGGGTGCCCCATGCTTCGAGTGGCGTCAGCTTGAAGCGTGGAATTCCACTATCTCCGCGAGCACCGCTCACTCAACATAGCCGAAGCTGACTTGCCAACCCGAACCCCCGAGGTCGACTTGCCCGCTCCCATTCCAAGACTTGCCGGCAGATCCGCCCTCGTGCTGGGCGGCGGCGTGGCCGGCATGTCCGCCGCCTGCGCTCTTGCCGAAGCCGGCCTGCGCGTCCATCTCTTCGATCGCCGCGGCTATCTCGGCGGCCGCGCCAGCTCCTATCTTCATCCCGGCGTCAACGAGGTCATCGATAACTGCCAGCACGTCCTTTTCGGCTGCTGCACCAATCTCGCCGGCTTCTACCAGCGCATCGGCTGCCTCGACAAGGTCCACTGGACCGCCGGCATGACGATGATCGAGCCCGGCGGCCGCCGCTCGAACCTTGGCCCCACGCCGTTTCTGCCCGCACCGCTGCACGGCCTCCCGCGCCTGCTCTCTGCGAGCGCCTTCACGCGCGCCGACAAGCTGGCTCTCGCCCGCGCCTTCCGCGCCATGCTACAGCCTATCCCGCCCGGCTCGACGGAAACGTTGGCGGAGTGGCTCGCCCGCCATCGCCAGCCCCCCGGCGCCATCGAGCGCTTCTGGAAGCTCGTCATCGCCAGCGCCCTCAACGCCGGGATTGAGACCATCGCCGTGCCCTATGCCGCCAAGGTTATCCGCGAGCTCTTCATGAACTCCGCCTATGCCGGCCGCATGGGCATCAACACCGTCCCGCTCAGCGATCTCTATGCCGGCGTTCCCGCGCTCGTTGCCGAGAGCGGCGGCGCAGTGCACCTCAACAGCAACGTCGAGTCCGTCGAGTGGGACGAGGAGACCTCTCAATGGGCCGTGAAGACACGTGGTGAAGCGCTGAACGCCCATTTCCTCATTCTCGCGCTGCCCTTCGAAGCCATGGCGAAACTGCTGCCGCACATGCCGCCCGACCATGGCGCCGAAACACTCGCGCACCAGATTGCGGGCCACGAGCATTGGCCTATCTGCAGCGCGCATCTCTGGTTCGACCGCGAGATTACCGAACTCGATCACGCCGTTCTGCTCGACCGCGAGATCCATTGGCTCTTCAACCGCAGCCGCCTGCAGCCCTGGCGCAAGACCAGCGGCAGTTACATCGAGATCGAAGTCAGCGCCTCGCGGTTCTTCGCCGCCCTCGAACGCAAACAGGCCATTGACCTGACCTTGAGCGAACTCGCCGAGTTCTTTCCCGCCGTCAAGTCGGCGAAGCTCATCAAGGCCGCGCTGGTCAAGGAAGTCCGCGCCACGTTCGGAGTGCCGCCGAACATCGATCGATTCCGCCCCGGCGCGAATTCCTCCCCATGGCCGAACTGCTTCCTCGCCGGCGATTGGACGGCCACCGGCTGGCCTTCCACCATGGAAAGCGCCGCCCGCAGCGGCCACCTCGCCGCTGAAGCTCTCTGCGCCGCTCTCGACGCCCCGCGCCAGTTCCTTGTTCCCGACCTCAAGCCGCGCGGTTTGATGCGGTTCCTGCCGTAGCTTCAAGCGATTCGTTGTAGGATGATGAGTCTCCCGATTCACAAGGGCAGGGAACTCAATCATGCCGCAACCGGTCCCGAAATCTCGGCGCCCGGGCTCCCAGCGGCCCGACCCGCTCCAGATCACCGCCGCGGTCTTCGGAGTCTACGCCGGGTTTCTCGGCATGGAGCACGGCTTCTTCGAGACGCTGCAGGGCAATCGCCCGACAGCCGGCCTGAGAATTCTCGCCTCGAATCGCGAATTCCCGTTCCCCTTCGGCCACGAACCCGCGATGACCCTCATTCCCAATTTCATGGCTACGGGAATCGCAGCGATGCTGACCGGCCTGCTCATCGTTATCTGGTCCACTGCATTTGTGCACAAAAAGCACGGCGCTGCGGTGTTGCTCCTGTTGTCCGCTGCATTGTTCTTCGTCGGCGGCGGATTCGGGCCTGTCACCTTGCTGATCGTCGCATGCATCGCCGCATTCCGAATCGATACGCCTGCCAATCCCGCGCCCGCGCCATCGCGTTTGCGCAGCGCAATGGCGCATGGGTGGCTCTGGTTTCTCATCGCCTCGGTCGCGTGGGTTCCGCTCGAGTTCGCCGCCGGACAGGTCTTGCACCTGGCGAACGACCGCCGGCGGGTTTTGACCAACCTCAATCTGCTTCTGAGCTATCCCATGCTCGCGTTGTTTGTGCTCACGCTGATCGCCGCAGCTGCTCGCAGCCGCTCGGACGCCGATGCACGGTTCAGTTGAATTGACACTGTAGGAGGGACAGGGCCCAAAAGCTAAAAGCTAAGAGCTAAAAGCTTCTTTTCAGTGCGCCAGCAGATACACCCCAATGCACACCAGCACCGCCGCCGTCCATCGCCGCTTGTCCACGTTCTCTTTGAGGAAGATCTTGCCGGCAATTGCGTTCGTCACCAGCGTGAGCGACGCCGCCGAAGGCGCCACCAGGCTCAGGTTTAGGTGGTTCAGCGCGAACAGCAGCGAGAAGAAGGCCAGCGCCAGAAATCCTACTCCGCAGAAGAACAGCGGGCAGGTCACCACTGCGCGGACCGCTCCGCCGAGCCCCGACCGCGCGCGAATCCCGTCGAGATCGCCAATCGACTTCATCGCTGCCGCGGTCAGCACCTCGCCCGCCGTCGAGCACAGCACCACGGCCGCGATCATCGCCACCCCCGCCCAGAAGCCCGGCACATGCGTTTGAGGGTAGGGAACCGTCATCGCGCGCGCTCCTGCCCCGGCAGGCACGCCGGCGCCGCCTCGCGCTGCCCGTCTTCGACTGCCAGGGACTCGGCCGGCGCATCGCGCTCAGGCCGCTCCGTCATCGACGGCCCCTGCGCCACGAATCCCACGCCCACCGTGATGAGCACAATGCCCGCCCAGCGCTCGAGCGAGATCGGTTCCTGCAGCCAGAATCGCGCCAGCAGCGCCACGATCACGTTTCCGAACGCCGTCGCCGGCAGAACAAACGTCAAATCCGCCCACGACAGCGCCGTCAGGTAGCATGCAAAAAATGTAATCAGCAGCGCGATGCCGGAGGCGACCCAAGGCGTGAAGACCGCCGCGATCAGCGTCGCCGGATGTGCCGCCGAGATGGCCGGCATCTGCGTCATGCCGCGCGAAAGGCAGGTGTCGCCCAGCGGCGCGCACACCGCAACGGTCAACAGGATCAGGTACTGCCGCAGTGTGAGTTTCGATTTCATGATCCGCGCGACTCTGGTCCTCACTGTTGAAACGCAAAACATGAAAAATCCAGCCACAGACAACTTGAGGGCGCGCGCCAACCTGAGCGCCGCCCTCGCGGTGGTCCCTGTGCAAGCTGGCTTATGCCCCGGCACCCACCGGCGCCGGCGGTTCGGGCTGGCGCAAGCGCGCTTCCTTCACCATCTTGTTGCGCTGCGATCTCAGCTTCAGGAACGCCCTGGCCTCGGTGTAGAGCCGCGGCACATCGCGATTCACAATCGCCTTCCAGATCACGCGCGCCGCAGCCTTGGGCCTGAAGTAGTACTCGTCGTAAAACTTGTGCACCATCTCCATCACGTAGTCGGTGGGCAGTCCCGGATACTCGATGTGCGCCATCTGGTGCCCGCCGCCGTCTTCCATCTTCTCGTTCGTGATAAAGCCGTTCGCCTTCGCGTAGTCGTAGAACTCCGTCCCCGGATACGCGTGCGCGATCGACACCTGGATCGTCTCCACGTCCAGGCTCTTGGCGAACTTGATGGTGTTCGCGATCGACTCCTTCGTCTCGCCCGGCAGCCCCAGAATGAAGTCGCCGTGGATCGTCAGCCCCAGGTCGTGGCAGTCCTTGGCGAACGCCCGCGCCCGTTCCACCGTCGCGCCCTTCTTGATGTTCTTGAGGATCTGCGGATCGCCCGACTCGAAGCCCACGATCAGCAGCCGGCATCCCGCGTCCTTCATTGCCGCCAGCGTCTCGCGGTCCGTGGTTACACGGCTCGTGCAGCTCCACGTCAGCCCCAGCGGCTTCAGCTTCTGGCACAGCTCGATCGTGCGCGCCTTCTGGATGTTGAACGTGTCGTCGTCGAAGAAGTATTCCTTGACGTCGGGGAAGTTTTCCTTCGCCCAGGCCAGCTCCGCCGCCACATCGTCCGTCGAACGTTTGCGCCAGGCATGTCCGCTCAGCGTCTGCGGCCACAGGCAGAACGTGCACTGCGCCGGGCATCCGCGCGTAGAGTAGAGCGCGATATACGGATGCAGCAGGAACGGCACGTTGTAGCGCGTCACATCCATGTCGCGCTTGTAGATCTTCGTCGCCCACGGCATCGCGTCCAGGTCTTCCACCTGCGGCCGGTCCGGGTTGTGGTAGAGCTGCCCATTCTTCTTGTAGCTGATGCCCAGGATCTCATTCAGCGGCTTGCCGTTGGCATACTCCACGACCGAGTAGTCGAACTCGCGCCGGCAGATGAAGTCGAGCACCGCGCACTCGTTCAGCGCCCGGTCCGGATCGGTCGTCACCGGCGGCCCGACGAATGCAATGCGGATCGATGGATTCGCCGCCTTGATCGCCTCGGCCAGCCGCTGATCGCCTTCCCACCCGACCGTGGAGGTGAACAGCACGAGAAACTCGTAGTCCTTGCAGATCTTGATGGTCTCTTCTGCCGTGACATGATGCGGAGGCGCATCGAGCAGCCGCGAGCCTTCCAGCAATCCCGCCGGATAGGTCAGCCACACCGGGTACCAGTAGCTCTCGATCTCGCGCGTCGCCGGCCAGCGCGAGCTCGCGCCGCCATCGAAATTCTCAAACGAAGGTGGGTTCAGAAAAAGTGTCTTCAGGGGCATGGACATCCTTTCAATTCTACCATTCGGGCAGTTATCGCCCGGCTCAAAATTCCAGCCGTCTAACTAGCTGCAACAGCGTGCTTTCCGCGGCCCTTTGGCGCCCGGCCCTGGGCCATCGGCCTCACGGCTTCCTGACGCTCAACTCGTGCAGCCAGTCTTTCATGTGACCCAGCGCGCGCAGCAGTCCCAGCCGCGCCTTCGCCAGTTCGAATCCCGCGTCCAGCGAATCCTGGTACTTCTGCCGTTCGTCGATCCGTGCCTGCTGCTCGGCCTTCGGCGAAAACTGCACCGGCGCGCCTGGCTGATTCGTTCCCCCGTTGCCGGATTCAAGCAGTGTCGCTACCGTCTGCACCTGTTCGGCCGCGATCTGCTGTTTCAGCTCGGCAATCTCCGCCAGCGTAGCCAGTTGGCGCAGGCTCCCGGACAGCTCCGCAACCAGCACTTCGTTCTGGTTCCTCGCTTCTTCGGCCTCCACGGTCGACCGCAGCGCATCGGCCGCCGACTCCTTCGCCTTGGCGCGGTGCCCCATATCGAACAAAGGCACCTGGATCTGGATTCCCGAGCTGAAGTTGTTCGCCGGCAGCGGAGTCGCGAAGTACTGGTTCACGCTGTTCAGCAGGTTCGTCTGGCGATAGTACTGCGCGCCGAAGACCAGCTGAGGAAGATAATCGACCTCCTCGTCGCCCTGCGCCACCTTTTGCTTCGACTTCGCCAGAAACATCGCGGCTTGAACTCCGCTCAGGTCCAGGGGCGTCACATCGCCGTCCACTCGCGGAATCTCAGGTATGCTCGCATGGTCGGGAAGGATCGATCCCACCGGCAGCCCGGTCAGCGTGGCAAGCTGCATCGCCAGTGTCCCCGCGCGCGCCACCAGTTGCTCGTTCCTCAGCCTCACCTGCGCCGCCATCAGCTTGGCCTGCAGCAGATCGCTCAGAGGATCCACGCCTGCCTCGGCCCGCTGTTGCTCGATCTCGATCAGCCGGTCGGCGGCCTGCTGCTGCTGTTTGGCCGCTTCACGGTCGCGATTCACGGTATCGAATTCGATGTACGCCGACGATGCATCCAGCGCCACCTGCTCGCTCGCGTCCTTCAGCCGCGCCGTCGCCGCCTGTATCCCCAGCTTGGCTGCAGCGAGGTAACGTCTTTGCGGAACGCTGAACACCAGCGACTGGATCGACCCCGACCAGACCGAAGGCGGCGTGCCGGTGAAGCCGACTTCGGGAAAGACAGGCAGCCCGGTGCTGAACGTTACCGACGGAATGGCTTCGTCCCGGCTCTCCGACAGAACCGCGTGCGCCCTGTTCAGGTCAGCCTGCGCCAGCTTCACGGCCGTGCTGTTGCGTTGCGCCAGGTCCACCACCGTGGCCAGCGACACCTGCGCCTGCGCCGCGGACGCCGCCAGCGCCAGGCCGGCCAGCCCCGTCGCCCACAGCCCGCGACCATGCAGTCGTTTTCTCACCGGATGCCGTCTGTCCTAATGCTTCGATCCCTGCCCGAGCTTGTAGTCGTGCGCCAATGCCACCGCCGCCGCCCGGTCCTGGCTAGCCGCCTGCTGGTCGCCGAGCTGTTCATTCACTCGCGCCAGCCGCGCGTAGGCTACAAACGCCGGCGCCTCTTCCGTCTTGTTGGGGCTTGCCAGATAGTCCTCCAGCATCTTCGCCGCCATCGGCAGCTCGCGATTCGCGCGCGCCAGAGTACCTGCGCCGTTGTACAAGGCCACCGTCGCATGCTTGTCCCGCCGGGCCGCGCTCGCTCCGCTGCGCACTGCCGCGATCATGTCATCCCAGCGTCCGCGCCGCCGGTAAAAACTCGCCAGCGCCATCCACTGGTACGCCGGATGCAACCCCACCGCGATCGCCTGCTTCAGCTCGCGCTCCGCCGCATCGTAGTCCTTGCGTTGCTCGGCAATCTGCGCCCGCAGCTCGTGCGCGCGCGGCGGATCGACTTTGTCCAGCTGCGCCGCCACCGCCTCGGCCTTGTCCAGACCGCCCCCGACAATGCCCGGCGCCGAACAGAGAAACTCGCCCAGCGACGCCAGCGCCTCTGCATTTTTCGAATCCAGACGCACCGCCTCTTCGAACTCGCTGCGCACCCGCTTGGCCAGCCCATAGGCGCTCAGGAACGACGCGTGGTCCGCCCGCTCCCCCAGCACGCGGCCCAGCCACAGATGGTTCGCCGAACTCTGCGGATCGAGGCTGGCCGCCTTTTCGCATTCGCTCGTCGCCTCGTCAAGCCGGCCCACGATCAGCCACACCCGGCACGCCAGGTTGTGCGCCTCGCTGCCATTCGCGTTCTGGCCGATCACCGGCTGCAGCAGCCCCAGCGCTTTGTCGGCTTCGCCGGCCTGCAGCGCCGTGTTGGCTTGCGCCAGCGCATCGGCTTCAGCTTGCGCCTGCAAGCGGAGCGCCGTCCCTGCCTGCGCCGCTGCGATCGCCGCCAGAAGCAGGCATGCCCGCAGCTTCATGGCTTCAGCACCTTGATCTGCACGCCGGTCTGCAGCGGCAATCCGTTCGTCGTGCCCGTCGCGACCCAGTCGCCTTCGTTCAGGCCCGAGAGAATCTCCACCTGGGTTAGCGTGATGGTTCCCGCGGTGACGGGAATCCGCTCCAGGTTCTCCTTCACGACTCTGTAAACAAAGTACTTGCCTGCTTCCGCGTGCAGCGCCTCGCGCGGAATATTCAGCGCATTCGGCGTGCTCGACGTGGTCACCGTCACCGTGACGTGCGTCTCCGGCAGCAACGTCCCATCCGGGTCGTCGATGGCCACCAGCACCTCGCCCACATTGCGCGTCGTATAGGTGGTGATCGTCGAAGGTGTCCGGACAATGTGCCCATGCCACAGCTTGCCCGGCTTGGCGTCCCACTTGATCTGAATCTCCTGCCCCACGGCCAGCAGTCCGATCTCCGGTTCGTCGAAGTACGCGCGAACCTGCACATATCCCAGATCGGCAATCTGCAGCAGCATGCTGCCCGCCTGCACAAAGTCCGTCGCCGCCGCGTTCACGCTGTACACCGTGCCCGCGATCGGCGCCCGGTACGACGTCCTCGACTCCACGTCTTTCGCCGCCGCCAGGGCCGTCTCCGCATCGGCCAGCGCGGACTGGGCCCGGGAAACCTCCGAGGCCGAATAGCGGTTCGTCGCACTCAACTCCGCCGCCTGCGCCGCCGCCGCCGCCGTATCCAGCCTCGACTGCGCCGCCGCCACTTCGCTCGCCGAGGCCGCGCCCGTCGCACTCAATTTCGTCAGTGCTTCCAGATCCCGCTGCGCCTGGTCGCGCTCCAGCCGGGTCCGCGCAACATCGGCAGCCGCCGCATGCTGTTCGGCCTGGGTGCCGTTCTGCCTGGCCGCCTCCAGAACCGCCTCCGCCGCCTTCACCGCGGATGCCGCCGTCGCCACGCGCGCCCTGGCCTCCGAGTCGTCCAGTTGCATCAGCAGCTTACCCGCCGGGACCCGGTCACCCGCCTGCACGTACACCTTCTTTACCGTCGTCGACAGCGGGCTGGTGAACTCATAGTTCGCCACCGGCTCCACGCGCCCATTGGTGGACAGCGTCTTCCGCAGCTCCTCGCGAGACACCTGTACGGCCCGCACCGGGAGCCGCTCCCGCAGAAGAGATCGCGCCGTAAAGAATACGAAGACGAGGATAACGGCCAGCCCCAGCCAAAGCCAGCGGCGAGCCAATTGCTTTCTTTCCTGAGCCATGCACCAACCTGAGTCAGTATATAGGACTCCCGATCGAGGCCCGAGGGAGCAGGAATTTCCGCGGAATCACGGCTGTAACCGCCGCTTCGGCGTCAACCTCGTCGGCCGGACCTGGAACCTCGACCTCTGAGAAATAATCGTAAGGATACGGGTCCGCGTGTTGAACTCCGCTGCCCCGTTAAAATATCGCCATGACCGTTGCGTCTCCCCGCTACACCGGCGACCACGCCAAGGCCGGACTCGACTTCGCTTTCCCCGCCATCGAAACCTGGCAGAACCAGTTCCCCGGCTACGAGATCGTGATCGAGGACCCCGAGCTGACGTCGGTCTGCCCCAAGACCGGCCTGCCCGACTTCGGCATCCTCACCATCCGCTACATGCCGCGCCAGCGCTGCCTCGAGCTCAAGTCGCTCAAGGAGTACCTCTTCACCTACCGCAACCTCGGCATCTTCCAGGAAAACATCGTCAACCAGGTCCTCGAAGACGTGGTCAAGGCCTGCGATCCCGTCTGGGCCGTCGTCAAAGGCGAGTTCCGTCCCCGCGGCGGCATCTCCACCAATGTGGAAGCCCGCTGGCCCCGGCCCGAAGCGTGATCGGGAACACTCTGTCCCTGGGCTGCGCGGACCCCGGCGCAGTGGAAAGCGCCGGCGGTGGCCACGCCGCAGGATTCTTCCTCCTCTTGTCACTTCATTCGCTGGATTCCCCGCCACGTTTCCATGCCGTCCCGCACAATCGGACATAGAATTGGCTCTACCTCAGGTGGTGGCGAAATGAACGAGTGGGGAAACGTTCTGAAGATGGTTGTCCGCGGGGCTGTGGAATTCGGGATCGACGACGCAGGAGCTCGCGTCGCGGGCGCAGGGTGGCCATTGATCAAGAAGGCCGCTGCGCCGGTCCTCGACGAATTGCAGAAGCGGTACCCGGCCCTCTTCCTGCTGCCGGGTCCGGATTCGAAAAAAGCTGCGGAAAACGCGCTGCACGACCTCAACACCGACCCTGCCCTGGGGAAGCAATTGGAAACCTTGTCGCAGCAGATTGAAAGCCTTGGTCTCAAGCAGGACACAATCCTGAAATCCGTCATGGAGCAGAACGACACCCTGCGCGGCATCGGCGCCGTGATCAAGAGAGTGGCGGAAAGCCAGGCGTTGTTGGCGGAATCGTTGCGGAGCGGGATTCAAAACCTGGAGCTGAGGCTGGATGACCTTCATGCACAGGCGGCACAGGCTCCCGCGGAGCCCGAAAAACAACTCTCGTTGCGTGAAATCTACCGCCGTGCCAACGGATACCAGAGCGAGGCCATGCGCTACCTTGACGCAGGGGACGTTGCCACTGCCGCTGAGCGCGTGAAGGATGGGAAGGCTCTTGCCCTGTCTGGCTTCAGGCGCCAACCGGGCGATGCCGGCATGCTGGTCACCCTTGGTTATCTCGAGAAGACGAACGCCCAGATCTCGTGGCAAACGGGCGGGGGTGACGCGGCCGGCCAGCTGGGGGCAGCTTCACGATATTTCGCCAAGGCGCTGGAGGCCGATCCGGAAGACGTTGGGGCGATGAACGGCCTGGCCGACACGTACATCTTCGCCAGGGATTATGACCGTGCGATTGAATTGGGCGAATGGGTTCTGGCCAAGGAACCGCAGTACGGCGCGGCTGCATGGGATCTGGCCATCGCGCTCGAAGGCAAGATCGCCGAGGCAGGCCACGATCCGAAGTATCTGGCAAAGCTGGAGTCGACCTACGAACGATTGAAGGCGCTGATTCCGACGCAGCCCTTGCAGTTCGGTCCCGACCAATTGGCCTACGTCGAGCAGCGCCTTCAGGAGCTTCATGCCCCAACAACGACCGCCGAAGGCTGAAGATCGACAGGAATAAGGAACGGCGTAGAGACTCTGCTCGACCGGCGCCACGCCCTCGCCGCGTCCCTGCCGCAAGGGCGGGATCCTCATCGACGGAACGAAGGCCGCGCAGCCCGCTGACTCGCTGATCCGCCGGCTGGCCCTCCTCACATCCGCGTTCCCCCCGCCCCTGATATTCTTTTTCGCTCCGCAATCTCGTTCTTTCGAGGGGCCCCAAATGCAATGCCTCGCTCGCAGCCTCGCCTCTTTCGCCGTAATTGTTTTCACCGTTACCGCGCAACCTGCCTCCGCCCGCGACTTCAACCTCAGCATCGGCAAGCAGGAAGTTCTCGACTCGAAAATCCTTGGCGAAAAACGCGACATCCTCGTCTACGCATCGCCCCAGCTCAAGCCCGGCGCGCCGCTGCTCGTCCTCCTCGACGCGGAATGGACCTTCCGCACGGTCGCCATGGCCGCGGAGCATCTTGTGAACACCGGCCGCATCCCTCCGCTGGTCATCGCGGGCATCGCCAACACCGACCGCGGCCGCGATCTCACGCCCACGTTTCAGGGCGGCGAGTTCGCTCCCGGCCCGTCTGACCGCTATCTCTCGTTCATCGCCAACGAGCTCATCCCGCATATAGCCGCCGAATTCCCCATCGGCAACTACCACATCCTCGCCGGCCACTCCAACGGCGGCATGTATTCGCTTTACGCCTTCATCCGCCGCCCAGACGTCTTCCAGGCCAACATCGCCCTCAGCCCGAGCTGGGGCCTCGACGACCGGTTCGTGGCGCTCCTCGACCGTGCTCTTGCCCAGCCCTCCGCCACGCCGCGTTTCGTCTTCCTCGGCGCCGGCGGAGACGAGGAAGCCGACATCGCCGTCGGCGCGCTTCGCTTCGCCAAGACCTTCGAGGCCGCATCCGGGGCTAACGTGGAGTATCGCTACCAGGTCTTTCCCGGCGAGACGCACGGATCGGTCGGCCTGCGCGCCTTCTACGCCGCGCTCGAAGCCCTCGGCCAGCCCGACCCGCCGCTCCACTACGGCCCCGCGCGCTACCTGAGCGAGGCGCAGCGCCGCCGCCATGCATGGGCGCGCCGCTTCGGCTCCGCGTTCAACGAGGACTCCCCGCCCAGATACTCCGTTGCGCGACCGATCCTCGACGCGCTCTCCGCACCCGGTCATCCCGACTTGAAAGCCCTGTGGGCCCGCCTGCAGTCCGAATATGCCGACGACTTCCGCTTCGATCCCATCGAGCGCCAGAACCTGATCGCCGCGCTCGAAGCGCGCGGCCGCGCCGCCGATGCCGCCCAACTCCGCGCCCTGCCCGGCTTTGCTCCCGCTGCCGACGTCATCGCCAACAACTACGGGAAGGGAATCGATCTCTCGTCCGGCCTCGTCGCCGATCTGCCGCTGCATGGCTCCGCCGTCGATCTCCTCCACAAATCCACAACCGCGGTTGTGCATGGCGCGGAAGTCGTCGCCGGCCGCCACGGCAATCCCAACGGCGCCTACCGCTTCAACGGGCAGGGCGCCTACATCCATTTCCCCACCAACGACGACTACAAAACTGCCGGCTCCGTGACCGTGAGCGCCTGGGTCCGCCCCCACTCACCCGCCGCTTACACCTCATGGGTCGCGCTGACCACGCCGCGCGGCCCGTCGCAGTTCCGCCTCGGCTTCGGCCCCAACCCCGCCGCGCAATGGGGCGCCACCACCTTCGGCACCCGCTGGACCGACTCCTGGGTGATCGGCGAAGCGCTCCCCATCGACACCTGGGTGCACACCGCCGCCGTCTTCGACCAGACGCTCGGCGAGCTGCGCCTCTATGTGAACGGCCGCGAGCTGCACAACGTCTTCGACCTCATTCCCTGGACCGAGAGTTCCGGGCCGATCCTCATCGGAGCCCAGCACGACGACGGCGTCTACTTCTCCGGCGACGTGTCCGACGTCCGCGTCTACCACCGCGTCCTGAACCCCGCCGAGATTGAGGCTCTCAGCAAAGCCGACTAGCATCGCAGTGCACGCCGGCGGAGCCTGCCTCGTGAACTGCGCGGCCTCTGCTGACTCCGCGTATTCCCGCTGCTTTTCACAGCATTTTCCCTTCCCAGCGCCTTCTCTTCCTGCTACAACCAAAGGCAGGTACGAACATCCCCAGGAGGGTCCCCATGTCCACCACAGTCCCCAGTGCCGCAGGCGTTCCCAATCCCAAGCCTCTTGCCGCCGACATGGAGGAGTGGGACGAATTTCTCAAAGGCCGCTACCGCGAGGGCCGCTCCAAAGAGGACTTCCGCGTTTACGACAAGCAGGCCCAGCCCGGCGTCGCCGAGTTCTACCGCCTCAACCACGAGAACCAGACCGTCGACTACGTCCTCGGCAAGGAGCGCGAGTACTTCAGGCTGCAAAAGGGAATGAAAACCATCTGGGAGGCCGCCGAGTTCCTCAACACCCTCGTCGACGACTCCGACCCCGACACCGACCTTTCCCAGATGGAGCACAATCTCCAGACCTCCGAGGCCATCCGCCGCGACGGCCACCCCCGCTGGATGGTCCTCGTTGGCTTCCTCCACGACCTGGGCAAGACTCTCTGCCTCTATGGCGAGCCCCAGTGGGGCGTGGTCGGCGACACCTTCCCCGTCGGCTGCGCCTGGAGCGAAGACATCGTTTACCACGAATTCTTCTATCCCGGCTCCACGGTTGATGCGGACCCGGACAGCGCGGGCCAGCACGCGGCTTCAGGGTCCGCGGCCCGCAAGGGCAATCCCGACCGCAACGTCCCCGAGTACCAGACGAAGTACGGCATCTACGAGCCCAACTGCGGCCTGGAGAACGTCCACATGTCGTTCGGCCACGACGGCTACATCGCCGAAGTCATGAAGCCCTACTTGAATATCGAAGCGCTCTACATGCTGCGCTTCCACTCCTTCTATCCCTGGCACCGCCACGGCGCCTACGACTACCTGGCCAACGATCAGGACCGCGCCATGCTCCCCTGGGTCCTCAAGTTCAATCAATACGACTTATATTCGAAAGGCCACGCCAAGCCCGACGTTGCCGCCCTGAAGCCTTACTACGACGACCTCTTCGCGGAATTCCTGCCGGAACGTATCGCCTGGTAAGAGGCCCCCGCATCGCCTCGCAAGAGGCTTTGTAACAGGGCACGACTTCAGTCGTGCGCAAACGTCAACACGAATCTATAATTCGGGAGCCTTGTAACAGGGCACGACTTCAGTCGTGCGCAAACGTCAACACGAATCTATAATTCGGGAGCCTTGTAACAGGGCACGACTTCAGCCGTGCGCAACGTCAACACGAATCTATAATTCGGGAGCTTTGTAACAGGGCACGACTTCAGTCGTGCGCAAACGTCAACACGAATCTATAATTCGGGAGCTTTGTAACAGGGCACGACTTCAGTCGTGCCGAAAATGCCCATAGAGAATATCGGGCTTCAGCCCCTGCGCCCCTTGAAAAGGCGCGGTTTCAGCCGTGCCAAATGTGCGAATCCAAAGAATACCGACGGGCTACAATAGGTGGTCCAGCACATAAAGCAATGGGGGCCAAGTTAGCCCCACAGTCTCTTATTTCAAGCTGTTATAGTCTTTATCGCTAACCGGCTCTAACCAGACTGTCTTCCCCTTTTGAGTCGGTGTGACCGCTATATAGGCAAAACCACTTCCCGGTGTTGCGCCGTGCCAGTGCTCTACACCCGGAGCGCATTTAATCACGTCTCCTTTGTGAACGATGCGTATCGGCTTGCCCCGCTCCTGATAGTAACCAGTTCCTTCGGTGATCAGTAGAACCTGGCCGCCCGGATGCATATGCCAATCCAGCTTCGCGCCGGCGCCATAGGTTGCCATTGCAATACTGGGATCGAACGTACTGTCTCCTGCGTTCAGCTCACTGAGCCAGATATCCCCTGTGTGATTCTTGGCGGTGGACAGTTCGCCTTTGGGGAATCCTGAAGCAGATGTTTGTGCCTGCGATTGAGGAATGAATAGCAGGCTCGCTGCGAAAGCGATAATTAACAGTTTGATTCGCATGTCTTGTCTCTCCTCGAGATTCTCTGGTTCTTGTTGAGGTCTCAGAAGTCCGCGCGCTTGCCTGATTCGGTTGCCTTCTGCATTACGTCAAGACGCGGCTTCCAGGAATCAGGAATCGCGCCTGCCGTGCCGTCGGAATGGAACTCGAAGATCAAACCCTTCCCGGGGTCGTAACGCGGCCAAGTGGGCAATCCCCCGCCATTTGGATCGCCTGTACGGGCGAAGTTGACCCAGTAGCCCTGTGCCATTTTTGAGACCGCCAGATCCTCGTCTGTTGCAGGGGGTGGCGGTGGTCCAAACCCTCCGGCGCCCAACGTGCCAAAGACAAAGCCAATTTCGCCGCCATGAGGTGTCCCGGCCCGAAGCATTTGCCGCATGCCAGTCTGCACGTACGAGAACCGATAGAGATAAACGGGCGATCCGTTGGTTGCGAACTCACTCGCTGCGAAGCGTGCCGGTTCGGCTTGGCCGAAATCGTCGTTTGCCTCCGATACCAGCGTTGCTAGACTTTTCGTTCCGTCGGGGTCGTAGGCGGCCTGGGCCTCTGCGCTCCACTGGCCGAAGTGAGCCCACAGTTGCTCTTTCGTCGAGGCTCTGATTCGATTGCCTGCGGTGTCGGCGCTGTTGCTTCCGAGCATGAGCGGAACACGCGGCTCATGGTGGGCCTTATAGGCAGTCTCGGCGGTCTCAGTCACGAGCTTCCCGTCGAGAATCGGCGTGGTCTCAAAGGATTGGTTGCTGCCGCCTGGCTGTGCAGGCGCGCCGCCAACAACTTGTTCGGCACTGAGCGCACGCAGTTTTGCCAGCGCAGCCTGATCCGTTCCCTCGATGCCCATGGATTGCGCGAATTTGATCCCGATAGTTTCGGCCGATACCGGATAGTTCGGATCGACGCCGTCCTTACTCATCGGGCGCGCGGTGAGCACGCTGTCACGCGATCCGCCTGACTCGACGATCGCCTTTTGGAATAGACCTCGCGCCATGGGTGAAGCCAGCATGCTGTGCACCGAGACACCGCCGGCGGAGAATCCAAAGATGGTGACGTCCTTCGGATCGCCTCCGAAGGCGGTGATGTTCTGCTGAATCCACTTCAGTGCGGCAATCTGGTCCATATAGGCGTAGTTGCCCTTGGGCTCTTCAGGATGTTCTTTGCTGAGCGCCGGGAAGGCGAAGAATCCGAAACGCCCCACGCGGTAATTAAAGGTGATCAGCAGGACGCCTTGCTTCGCGAACTGCACTCCGGAATTGCTCGGTGAAGAGCCGCTCCCGAATACGAAACCGCCGCCAAAGATCCACACCATGATAGGCAGTTTGGCGCCGGCCGCGGCATTCGCAGGTTTCCAGATGTTAATAAAGAGACAATCCTCCGACGATGTCGACGACATAGCTGCAGCGCCCGGGCCAAAGGCGCCCTGCGGGCAGTCAGCGCCGTACTTGCTGGCATCGCGGTCCCCCTGCCATGGGGACAACGGTTGCGGCGGGCGCCAGCGATATTCACCCACGGGAGCTGCGGCGAAGGGAATGCCCTTGAAGCTCGATACGTCTCCTTCGGTCACGCCGCGTACGGCACCGTAGTGCGTTCGAACCGTGGGCGCTGCAGCTGCGTTGGGCCCGGCGGCGCCTGCAGGTCCCGCCTGAGCAAATGCCGCTTGAAGATTAAAGATGAAGAGACATAGTGTCAGGAGGGCGAGCTTCGATTTCATTTCTTAGTCCTTGCCTTTCGACTTCTGTTGTATCCAATCTGTTCAATTGAAGAACATGATCAGAGCCCCGTCATCTTCAACACAGCTTCAGGAAGGCGAGCTCCTTCAAGTTTCATGCTTGAAGATGCTTCATCGATCTGCTTGAGGTCAGCTTCACTCAGCTCCACGTTGGCTGCTCCGAGATTCTCCTCAAGCCGGTGCAGCTTGGTCGTTCCAGGGATCGGCACGATCCACGGCTTCTGTGCGAGAAGCCATGCCAATGCAATTTGTGCCGGCGTCGCACGTTTGCGCTCCGCGACGGTCTTCACCAGATCAACCAGCACCATGTTGGCTTTGCGTGCTTCGGGTGTGAAGCGAGGCACCATGTTGCGGAAGTCAGTGGGATCAAACTTCGTGTTCTCGTCGATCTTCCCGGTGAGGAACCCCGCGCCAAGCGGACTGAACGGAACGAAGCCGATACCAAGCCCCTCGAGTGCCGGGAGAAGTTCCGCTTCCGGGCCACGGTAAAAGAGTGAGTATTCACTTTGCACTGCGGTGACCGGCTGCACGGCATGTGCGCGACGAATGGTCTGAACTGCGGCCTCCGACATGCCGAAGTGCTTGACCTTGCCAGCGGCGATCAACTCGTTCACCGCACCGGCTACGTCTTCGATCGGCACGTTCGGATCCACACGATGTTGATAGAACAGATCGATGGTTTCGGTCCGCAAACGCTTCAATGCGGCATTGGCCACTTGCTTGATGTGCTCGGGCCGGCTGTTGGTCCCTCCGCGGCGGGCACCCGTCTCGAGATCGATGTCGAAGCCGAACTTGGTGGCGATCGTCACCTTGTCGCGGATCGGCTGAAGAGCCTCGCCCACCAGCTCTTCGTTCACGAAGGGCCCGTACGCTTCGGCGGTATCGAAATGGGTGACGCCAAGGTCATGTGCAGCTCGAATCAACTTGATCATTTCTCCCTTGTCGGCTGCGGGGCCATAGGCCGAGCTCATGCCCATACAACCGAGACCGAGGGCTGATACTTCAAGATCCTTACCTAACGTGCGCTGTTGCATGGTCCCTCTCCATTCATTGGTCCGAAAGATCCGCCATTTGAATAGCCAACAACGGCGCATCGCGTCCCAGCACCCCTACATTAAGTCCGGACACGATCCGAGTGCCCTGCGAGACGCGCCAATATGACTTCGAATCACGCCAATCTTTTTTGGCGCCTTCTGCTGGCATTCTGGCGCGGTCTGAATGGTGCATAAATCGGAAATCCGATACGCTTCTAGATGGAGGACTCTGTCATGCTGAAGCGTTTTCGGGTTCCGGGCCGTCTTGCCCTTAAGTTGAAGGAGCATGGCGTGTCAGTCGCCGCGGTGCTGCGCAAGGCGGGACTTCCCCGAGACTTGTTTGAGCAGACGCGCGTTCTCGTCTCTACCGAAGAGCTTTTTGCACTCTGGAACGCGGTCGAGGTGGTCAGTTCCGATCCGCTCATGGGTGTGAAACTGGGCATCGAAACGAAGACAGAGCGCTTTCACCCGATGGCTATCGCGGCCCTCTCGACTCAGAATCTCGTGACCGCCACCGAGCACCTGGCTCGCTACAAAAAGCTGACCGCGCCGGAAGAGATCCTCAACAAGCTCGGCAAAGAGGAGTTCAGCGTCGCGTTCCGGTGGCTGCTCGCGGTCGATGCAGAGCCGCATGTGCTCACGGACTACTGTTTCTCGTGGATGATTTCTCTCGCTCGACACGGAACCGGAACGCAGCTGAATCCACTCCGAGTGGAGTACGTGCAACAACGTCAGAATCTGCGCGTGCTTGAGCGCAGCTTTGGCTGCAAGGCGGTATGCGGCGCTCCGCGCAACGCAATCATTTTCCGTGCCTCCGATGCCACCGCGCCATTTGTCACCCGGAACGTCGAACTGCTCGAATTGCTCGCGCCGCAGTTTGAAGAGCAGTTGCGACAGTACACGGAAAAGGAAGAGGACAGTTTCATCGAACTGGTGCGGCGTGCCATTCAGGACCGACTGACCGGACAGCGCCCCTCAATGGATGTGATCTCCGAGACGCTGCACATGAGCTCTCGCACATTGCAACGTCGCTTGCAGGAATCGGGTTCCAGTTTTCAACGGGTTTTGGATGAAGCCCGGCACCAGATGGCGCGGTATTACCTCTCCAATTCCGTCCTCGAATTGAATGAGGCCGCATATCTGCTTGGCTTTGAAGATCCCAACTCGTTTGGCCGCGCTTTCCGAACTTGGGAAGGCGTACCGCCAAGCGATTGGAGAGAAACCCATCGCACATCGAGTGCGAATTGAGGCGGGATGCCGCCACCGCCATCCCACGCACCGAAAATCCCATCCAGCAAACTTCACTTGGCATCCCGTACCCTTTTCGGGTACAATCGACCCCGAAATGGGTACAGCAACCATCCTCTCCGAAACCCTCTTCGGCCGCACCCGCGGCGCCGTCCTTGCCGTGATATACGGCCACATCGGGGAATCGTTCTATCTGCGCCAGCTTTCCCGCCGAACCGGAATCTCGCTTGGGCCCGTGCAGCGAGAGATTCGGCAGCTAGTGGATGCAGGCCTGGTAACGAAGGAGGCGCTTGGATCGCAAACGCTCTATCGCGCGAATCAAGCGAGCCCGGTCTTCCAGGAGATGCGGAGCCTGGTCGCGAAGACCGTGGGCGTCCACGATGTCCTCCTCGAAGCGCTCAGTCCTCTCAAGAAGAAGATCGATCTCGCCTTCGTGTACGGTTCGGTGGCTCGTTCTCAAGAAGCAGGTCACAGCGATATCGATTTGATGATTGTGGGAACAGTCGAATTTGGCGACGTCGTCGAAAGTCTGGGAGATGCGCAGAAGGCGCTGAACCGGGAGATCAACTCCACTGTATATTCGGTGCGGGAGTTCGCGAGTAAGATTCGGGGGAGCTTCCTGAAGACTATTCTCGCGGACAAGAAGCTATTCCTCATCGGGGATGAAAGTGTCATTAGAGAATTGGGCCACCAATAGGTGGCTGGAACAGCGAGCAGCCGATCGCGAAGAAATCTCGCGATTGCTCGCCGTCGCCGACGGGCATCTCGACGACTATCGCAAGGCGGTCGCAAGCGGGATGTCCCCTGATGCTCAGTTGAGCTTGGCGTACGACGCAATTCGCATTTCTTCCACAGCTGCGCTTCGCGCTGCCGGGTATCGTGTCGTGCGCGGAAACAATGAGCACTATCGGACCTTGGATGCTCTTGAGTTCTCAATTGATCCGGAGCGAAAACTCATCGCCACACTGGACGCTCTACGCCGCAAGCGCAACACCGGTGCCTACGACGACTACGGGCTTGTCTCTCAAGGCGAGGCCGATCAGGCGGGGAGACTGGCGGCGCAGGTTCGGAAACAAGTCGAAGAGTGGATCCGTATATATCACGCCGACAAAATCTAACCGCGCGCGAGGACTCTAACCGACCGCAGCACTCAGAATGCGATGTCGAAGACCTCAACCCCGGGTGCCGTGCGCCCCAGGTCCGCGTGTTCGGCCCTCGGACCACACATCACATTTCTTTCAAGGAACTGGCCTCGCCCCGTTTTGGCTAAGTGGCTATGTCCCCCGCCGCATTCCTTCCCGACAATGAACTCGCAGGCCCCCCGGCACCGCCGCGGATTCAACCATGTCCAATCGCACACTCGCAACTCATCCCGGCTTCTACGCCTACGCCGCCGGCGCCATCGCCCTCGGTCTCATCGGACTCGCGTCAGGCGATTTCGCCACCAACTGGCAACGCGTCGAGCCGGGAATTCCCGGCCGCACCGCACTCGCTTACCTCGCCGGCCTCCTCGAACTCGCCGGCGGATTGGCTCTCCTGTGGCCCCGCGCCGCCCGCGCCGGTGCCGCGCTGCTCACCGCCGTCTTCTCCGTCTTCACTCTTCTGTGGGTGGCAAAAGCGCTGCAGGATCCCAGAATCTATGACTCCTGGGGCAACGTCTTCGAGGAGCTCTCCCTCGTCATCGCCGGCCTGGTCCTCTCTGCATCGCTCGCCCCGCGCAACTCAGCATTCGCCCTCAAAGAAGGCCTCATCGCCCGCTCCTATGGAATCTGCGTGATCTCCTTCGGCGTGGTCCACGTCGTGATCTTCGCCGCACTCCCCGCCTATGTCCCCAGGTGGATTCCCCCGGGCCAGATGTTCTGGGCGATTACGACCACGGTCTGCTTCTTCCTCGCCGCCGCCGCCATCCTCTCCGGCATCCTCGCCACGTTGGCAACCCGCCTGTTAACCATCATGATCGCCGGCTTCTGGCTCTTCGTCTGGACCCCGCGGCTCTTCACATTGCCCCACGAGCATTTCTCCTGGTCCGCCAACGGAATCGCCTTCGCAATGGCCGGCGCATGCTGGGCAGTTTCCAACTCGACTGCCGAAACCGCAAAGCTCAAAGCCTCCGCCCGGGAAGCGAACCTGGCGATGAGCACATCCGTCTGACGCAATTCTCCATCGATACTAAAAGGGGATCAGGGGTACAGAGACAAAGATGGCAACACGTGGAAGAAAGACCAAAAGCACAAAGACCACTGGGACGTCTCCGACAAAAAAGGCAATAAGGTCAAAGAAGTCGACTTCAAAGGAAAACAGATCTGGCCAGATGGACCGAAAGACAAGAACAAATGAACCCGCGACGTCGACCTTCCCCTACGAGATGTTTAGGGGAACGCCGGTCTGGAAGATCGTGAACAGGTGTGTCACGGACCTGGTTGAGAATAACGACCTAGTCGAGACGACGGGTAGAGAGTACATCGTCGGCTATATCTGCAAGAAGTTGCAGCGAGTGCTGCCCAAAATTGAAGACTAGCAGGAGCCCTGCCAAGCGCCCCGGGATTTGCTCTTGGGATATGGGATTCACGTACGACGCGAGGGCCCACGTCTATGACGGTCTCCCACACTGATCTGCGACCCAAACGGTCTCTGTCTTTGCCAGGTCCGTCCTGTCAAGATCGTCCTCCAGCCGGAGGCTATCCGCCGTTACCGCGCGGCGGCATCCACTGGATCGATCGCGGCTGACTGCGCGTTCGAGAAATATCGTCGCTGGAAGTAGAGCGCCACGTTGACCAGCGCGATCATCACCGGCACCTCAACCAAAGGTCCGATGACCGCCGCAAACGCCGCTCCGGAGTTGATGCCGAACACTGAGACGGCCACCGCGATCGCCAGTTCAAAGTTGTTTGAGGCAGCAGTAAAAGAAAGCGTAGTCGTCTTCGAATAGTCCGCGCCGAGCTTCCGGCCCATATAAAACGACACGAGAAACATCACGACGAAGTAGATCAGCAGCGGCGCCGCAATCCTGAGAACGTCCAGGGGCAGGCGGACGATATAACTGCCCTTGAGCGAGAACATCACCACAATGGTGAACAGCAGGGCAACCAGCGTTATCGGAGCAACTCGCGGAACGAAACTACCGTCGTACCAATCCCGGCCCTTCGCTCGAACCAGCACGGTCTGCGTCAGGAATCCAGCGAGAAATGGAATGCCCAGGTAGATGAATACGCTCTTCGCGATCTCGCCGATCGATACGTTGACCACGGCTCCATGCAGCCCGAACCAGCCCGGCAGCACGGTAAGAAACACCCACGAATAGATGGAATAGAAGAAAACCTGGAACAGGGAATTGAAGGCAACCAGCCCCGCCGCATATTCCGTGTCGCCCTTGGCGAGTTCGTTCCACACGATCACCATGGCGATGCAGCGTGCCAGGCCGATCAGGATGAGACCGGCCATGTACTCGGGGTAGCCGCGCAGAAAAACGATGGCCAGCACGAACATCAGAACCGGTCCAATCAACCAGTTCTGCACGAGCGAGAGTCCGAGCACCCGCTTGTTGCGGAACACTTCGTGCAGTTCTTCATATCTGACACGAGTGAACGGCGGATACATCATCAGAATGAGTCCCGCCGCAATCGGAATCGAAGTCGTGCCGATGCTGAAGCGATTCAGAAACGGCACCACTCCGGGAGCGAGCCAGCCCAGCGCCACACCGAACAGCATGGCGGCAAAGATCCAGCCGGTCAGGTAGCGATCGAGAAAGGAAAGGCGGCTCTTCTTCAACTCTGGGGCCTCCGGATCAATAGCGGGTCTCGAGCGGGTCTCGTTTTCTACGAGCGGCCGATTTGGTCGATCTCGCGCTTGATCGCCAGATCCTCGAGCGTGGCCAGCGGCAGCGAGAGAAGCAGCCCGATCCTGCGATCGAGAACTACGAACGCGTCGTGAAACGCACGGGCAATCTCTTCCCGAGAGCCCTTCACGGCGGCGGGATCGGGGATACCCCAGTGCGCCGTCATCGGGTGCCCCGGCCAGATCGGGCACATTTCCTTGGCTGCGTCGTCGCAGACAGTAAAGACAAAATCAATCCTCGGCGCGCCCTCCACGGCAAACTCATCCCATGATTTGCTGCGCAGCCCTTCGATTGACATGCCCGCCGACGCGATCTGCGCCAGTGCCTCCGGCCTCGGCTGCCCAGCCGGATGACTTCCCGCGCTGTATGCCGTGAATCTGCCCTTGCCCTTGTGATTGAGAATGGTCTCGGCCATGATCGACCGCGCCGAGTTTCCTGTGCAGAGAAACAGAACGTTGTAGTGATCCATCGTCTGTGTCACTCCCTCGTTTGGCCAGCCGCAGCGCCGCAGCAATCCGTTCCACAGCATGTCGCCTTCGGCTTGGTCGCCCGGATGAACGCGCTGGCAAATTTTCCTTCGATCTCGCCGGCGAACGAATCCACATCGATCCCCGCCTCGATCAGAAACGGCCGTGCATCCTCCGCGCTGTATATCCGCGTCGGTTCAATATCGATCTCGCCAAAACCCGCCGCGGCCAGCTTGCCCCGGTACTCCTGCTCCTCGAGCGCGCCCGCGATGCACCCCACCCAAAGCAGCATGCTCTGCCGCACTTCGCCGGGCACGCTGCCGCGCACCACCACATCCGACACGGCAAACCGCCCGCCCGGCTTCAGCACGCGGAACGTCTCACGCAGTACGCGGTCCTTGTCTGCCGAGAGGTTGATCACGCAGTTCGAAATCACCACGTCCACCGTGTTGTCGGGGAGGGGAATGCTCTCGATCTCGCCCTTGAGGAACTCGACGTTCTCTGCGCCGGCCTGCCGCTGGTTCTCCCGCGCCAGCGCCAGCATCTCGTCCGTCATGTCCAGCCCGTAGGCCTTGCCGGCCGGCCCCACCCGTTGCGCCGAGAGCAGTACATCGATCCCGCCGCCGGAGCCCAGATCGAGCACGGTCTCGCCCGGCTTCAGTTCGGCCAGCGCGGTCGGGTTTCCGCAACCGAGCGACGCCAGCACCGCCTTCTCCGGAATGAGCCCCTTCTCATCTGCGCTGTAGAGGTTTGTCGTGATGGGGTCGCAGCAGCGCAGCCCCGGATCGCAGCACGCCTGCACGCTCCCTGCCTCCCGCACTGCTTTTGCCGCGCTCCCATACTTCTGCTGCACTTCCTGCTTCACATCCGTGGATAGCATGTGTCTCCTGATATACGCAAAAGCAAATATATTCTTGCAAATCAGATTTGTCAATACGTATATAATGGAGACATGGCTCGCGCCTCCGCCGCGCTCGATCTTCCCCGGCTCTTCGCCGCCCTTTCCGACCGCACCCGGCTGCGGCTCCTCAATCTCATGCGCGGCCGCGAGGTTTGCGTCTGCTACTTCGTCGAGATCCTTGGCCAGAGCCAACCCAAAGTCTCCCGCCACCTCGCCTACCTTCGCCAGGCTGGTATCGTTCGCGCCCGCCGGGAAGGGAAATGGATGCACTACCGGATCGAGCTACCCTCCGACCCCGCCGCACGCGCCATCCTCGATGCCACTCTCCGCGCTCTGGCCGCCGACCCTGAGCTCCATTCCGATCTCTCCCGTCTTGACCACGCCTGTTGCAGCTCGCAGCCGCTGGTCACTCTTGCGGGTGCTCCGGTTCCGGCCGTCCTCCAGAAGGCAATGCTGCACAAGCCGGCGCCTGCCCAGATCGGCCAACTCAACTTCAACATTTTATTCGGCTTATTACCATGATCTCGCGGAACGCGCGGGCTGAGTGCGCTGCCTGGTCGACGGCGACTCTTGGGTCCACGGCCGACGCTTCGTCACTCTCTCATTGACGCAATGCTCAGACGTCTATATAAGACATCTGAGTATGTCGCCTTCAAAATCCAAGACCGACTCCCTCCAGGGTTCGCTCGATCTCCTCGTCCTCAAAATCCTCTCCCGCCGCCCGCGCCTGCATGGTTATGCCGTGATGACGGCCATCGCGGCCATCTCCGAGGATGTGCTCCGCGCGGAGGAAGGCTCTCTCTATCCGGCCCTCCATCGCATGGAAGAGGCCGGCTGGATCCGCGCCGAGTGGATTGTGAAGGACACAGGCCGCCGCGCTCGCGTCTACGAGCTCACCCCCGCCGGCCAGGAACAGCTCGACCGCGAAGAGTCGCGCTGGCAGTCCGTCAGTTTCGCCATCAACCGCATCCTCAGCGAGGCCTGACCCCGCCCCCTGGACCCCGAATTCGAACCGAGGAGCCGCCATGTCCTTCTTTTCCCGCATCGTCAACGTCTTCCGCTCCGACCGCCTGAACCACGAGATCGACGAAGAGCTCAAGTCGCACATCGACGAAGCAATGGCCGCTGGACGCGACCCCGACGAAGCACGCCGCGCATTCGGTTCGATCAGTTCGATACTGCGCCAGCGCGAGGCAAGCCACGGCATTCGCGTTGCGGGGTGGCTTGAGTCACTCCTCGCCGATACGAATTTCGGCTGGCGGCAGCTTCGGCGCAACAAGGTCACGTCGGTGGCCGCTGTGCTCTCGCTCGCTCTCGGCATCGGCTCCTGCGTCGCGGCCTTCCGTCTGATCGACGCCCTGCTCTGGCGTCCGCTGCCCATCTCCGGCGCCAGCCGTCTCTATGTCCTCTCCCGCAAGATGTTCGGCTTCGACGGGAAACCGATCGAGGACGGCCACTGGGCCACGCCGGATTTCAATCTCATGCGCGAAGCCGTCCGCACCGACCTGAGGGACCAGGCCGATCTCATCGCCATCAGCGACGCCGATCGCATCGACCTCACCCTCGCCACCGACGACGACACGGAGAAGGCCCACATCGCATTTGTCTCCGGGAACATGTTCCCGCTCTTCGGGCTTGAGCCAGCGCTCGGCCGCCTGCTCATCCCCGCCGACGATCGCGGCGCCGGCGCCAGCCCCTATGCGGTCCTCTCCTGGGATTATTGGAATCACCGGTTCGGCCGCGATCCCCACGTCCTGGGCCGCACGCTCCACATCGGCGGCCAGACCTTTGAAATCATCGGGGTTGGTCCCCGCGAATTCCAGGGAACCGAGAAAGGAACCGTAACCGATATCTTCCTGCCTCTCAGCATGAACCGCTGGGCCACTGAGGAAGGCATCACCTGGCACCGAACCTTCCTGATGCTGAAGCCTGGCGTCAGCCAAGCCACCGCCCTCGAGCCGCTCCGCCAGCACCTCTCGGCTGTCAGCCACGCCCTGGAAATTGAGCGCTCCAACCGCTTCCGCGGCATGACCCAGGCGGACATCGACCGCTACCTCGATCAAAAGCTCGTCTTCTATCCCGCCGGCGCCGGCATCTCCGATCTCCAGAAGGAGTATCGCCGCTTCCTCGGTGTCCTCGGTCTCATGGTCGCGCTCGTCCTGCTGATCGCCTGCGTCAACGTCGCCAACATGATGACCGCACAGGCCGCCGCCCGCGCCCAGGAGATGGCTCTCCGCATCTCGATCGGCGCGGGCCGCCGTCGACTCGTCCAGCTCATCCTCGCGCAGAGCGCGCTGCTCGCTCTCCTGGCTTCCGCCGTTGGCGCATTCTTTGCGGCGTGGTCTGCGCCCTTTGTGCTCAGCCTCGTCAATCCGCCCGACAACCCTGCGCGCCTCGACCTTCCTGCCGACTGGCGTGTGCTTCTCTTCGGCTTCGCCCTCATTATCCTTGTCGTTTTATTGCTTGGTTTGCTTCCTGCTCTCCGTGCCTCTGCCGTCCGGCCCGTCGCCGCCCTCAAAGGGGGTGAAGATCCGCACTCGCCGCGTCGACTCCTGCGGGCAGCCATCGCTGTTCAGGTCGCATTCTGTTTTCTCGTCCTCTTTCTCTCTTCGCTGTTCATCGCATCCTTCCAGCGCCTGCAGAACCGTCCCCTCGGTTTTTCCACCGATCGTCTGCTCCTGCTTGAAACCGTAGCCGGCAAGGGCCAGCTCCCCGTCGTCTGGAGCCAAACTGCCGAGGCGCTCCGAGCCGTCCCCGGCATTGACTCAGTCGCCATCTCGGGTTGGCCCCTTGTGGGACGCATCATGATCAACAGCTCAATCTCCATCAACGGCGCGCCTGCCAGTCCAACCAACGCCTGGCTCCTGAACATTTCCCCGGGCTGGTTCGCGACAATGAAGATCCCACTGGTTGCCGGTCGCGACTTTCGCCGTGAAGACACCTCGCCGGGTGCCGCCATCGTCAACGAAGCCTTCGCCAGGACTTTTTTCCCCGGCCAGGACCCGGTCGGCCGCACCTTTCAGCGCGACGCCGACGGACCCGTAAACAGAATCGTCGGCGTCACTGCCGACGTACCTTACCACAACCTGCGCGAGCCAAACCGCCCCGTCTTCTACGTCCCTTTCAACGAAGTCGACTTGAAATCCGCCCCCCAGCCCGTCGGCTTCGCCACCTTCACCATCCACACCGACGCCCAGGACCCCCTCGCCCTCGCCAACACGCTTCGCCAGATCGTCGCGCAGCGCCACAACGGCCTTCGCGTCTCGAACATCACCACGCAGCTCGATTTGTTGCGTGACCAAACCGT
>Ga0335069_10000640_pt1 | contig 57235 bp, 51 predicted proteins | sample Lox_Sample_11_FD_206714 | JGI IMG/M metagenome (GOLD analysis project Ga0335069, IMG submission 206714) | Soil microbial communities from Loxahatchee National Wildlife Refuge, Florida, United States - Lox_Sample_1.1 | ecosystem: Environmental > Terrestrial > Soil > Wetlands | place: USA... | reverse complement strand
CGGATTGATGCAAAACAGATTGAGGCAATTCGGTCACTTCGTTGTCGGAGCCTTGGGAGGTTCGTACTCCAGCGAGATGCTCATCGCATCGCGCACTTCATTCATGGTCGCGCCCGCCACATCCCGGGCACGCGCCGAGCCTGCCTCAAGAATATCCCATGCCGCCCGCGGATTGTCCTCGTATTTCTTGCGCCGCTCCTGCATCGGATTCAGGATCTTCACCAGCGCGTCGGCCGCCCAACCTTTGCATTCGATGCAGCCAATGCCTGCCGAACGGCAGCCTTCGTTGACCTTCGCCATCGTCTCGGGCGAGCTGAATATTTTGTGCAAGTCGCCAACCGGGCACACATCGGGATTGCCGGGATCGGTGCGCCGCACACGCGCGGGGTCGGTCACCATCGTCTTAAGCTTCTGCCGCACCACCGGTTCGGGATCGCTCAGCATGATGGCGTTGCCGTACGACTTCGACATTTTGCGGCCATCGGTTCCGGGCAAGCGCTTAGCAACGGTTAGAAGGGGCTGGGGCTCGGGGAAGACGTAGAAACGTTCCTTTAATTCCTCTGGCGCCGCTGTCGGCGACGCGTATCCGCCCACGCCTTTCTTGGGATAAAACCCGTTGAACCGCCGCGCAATCTCCCGCGTCAGCTCAACGTGTGCCACCTGATCCTCGCCCACCGGAACAAAATCGGCCTTGTAGATCATGATGTCAGCCGACTGCAGCACCGGATATCCCAGAAACCCGTAGGTCCCGAGATCTTTTTCCTTGATGTTTTCTTTCTGCTCTTTATAAGTCGGGACGCGCTCCAGCCAACCCAGCGGCGTAATCATCGAGAGCAGCAGATGCAGTTCGGCATGAGCCGGCACATGCGATTGAATGAACATCACGCAACGCCCCGGGTCGAGCCCCGCGGCCAGCCAGTCAAGCAGCACTTCGACCGAGTTTTCTTTCACCCGCGATGTGTCGGCGTAGTCGGTGGTCAGCGCGTGCCAGTCGGCAATAAAAAAGAAGCAATCATATTTGTCCTGCATGCCGACCCAGTTCTCAAGCGCGCCCACATAGTTGCCAAGGTGCAGCTTGCCGGTGGATCGCATTCCGCTGAGGACACGTTTTTTCGGAGTTGTCATTCAGAATTTGCCCAAGATGAGGAGATAGAAGTCTCGAACTGGACGAATCAGCCCCCATAGCAAGCCTGGAGCTAGATACACCAGCGCGAGTAGACCGAAAAATCCGATGCGGTCAAACACTGTGCGCGCCGAGTCCGGCAAGAAATGCCGCAAGACGTGGCTGCCATCGAGCGGCGGCACGGGAATCAGGTTAAAAACCGCCAGCACGATATTGATCAGCATCAGCTCATAAAGCAACATCGCGACCGGCGTCAACGACGAATTGGGCAGATCGCTCGAATAGCCGTCCTGCACCGCATCCACGATCGCGTGTCCCGCTCCCGACGATAACGCGATCGCACCCAAAATAATCAGCACGATGGTCGCAACCACAAAGTTGCTCACCGGGCCGGCAACTGAAGTAAGAATGTCATCGAGCATGGGCCGCTTGAAGTTGCGCGGATTAACCGGCGTCGGTTTAGCCCAACCCAGCACAGGAATCCCGCTGAGCGCCGCGACCAGCGGCAGAATGATCGTCCCAAACAGGTCGATGTGGCGAATCGGGTTGAGTGTGACTCTCCCTAGCATCCGCGCCGTCTGATCCCCGCATCGCGAGGCTGTCCAGGCGTGCGCCGACTCGTGCACGCTGATCGCAAACAAAAACGCAATCATCTGAAAGAGGATTTCGACGTATTTGGGAGACATCTGCAATCAGTGATTCTAAACGATTGCAGATGTCGGAAGTCAGATTGCAGAAGTAAAATCCCCAGCCGCAAACGACGGAGCGCAAATCCAAATGCCCGCCGGCAAAAACAACCGCAAAAAAAACAAACCCTCCGAGTCGGAGGGTTTCACTTCTGCAATCTGACTTCTAACTTCTGCAATCGTGCTATTGTCCTGCCCGCACCGGCGAGACCAGCAACTGTCCGGGTCCGCGCTTTTTCGCGTCGGTCTTCTCGTGCTGGTAGGTGAGGGACAGCGATCCTTCGATCGGAGCCGACGCTCCGGCGAGCTCCGCGGCCAAGCCCTGATACGACCGTCCAACTTCGTGATTGCCCTGCAGCGCGACCGGATTACCCTTGTCGATCGCCGGACCAATCACCTGATAATTATTCGGAACCTTCCACAGAACCTTGCAGTTCGTGGCCTTCTCGACATCCTCGTCGTTGAAGCCCGGAATCTTCTTGTATCGATTCAGCACCATGCGCAGCCGCTCGCGTCCCGCGCCTTCCTGCAGGAAAGTCTGAATCCGTCCGGCGCTCCACAACGAGACGACATCGGTCTGCGCCACCATCAGCACCGCATTCGAAAGCTCGCAGATGTTCTGGATCGTTCCATCCATCCGCCCCGAGCAGTCGAGCACAACAAAGTGATATTGACTCACCAGCAGATCGAAGAGGCGCGCCAGTTCGGACGGCGTCGGCACGTGCAAATTCGGCTGCTGAGCGCCAGCCAACAGATGCAAGCCGTTGCGGTACGGCGTCATCAGGCCATCGAGGAGAGAAATATCCATGCGGTGCAAATTCTGCAGCGCATCGACAATCGTGAATTGCGGCCGCAAGTTGAGCTGCAGTCCCGCGTGTCCGATCGGCGCAAAATCCACCAGCACCACGCGCCCGTGTGCTTCCTGCAAAGCCACCGCCGTGTTCACCGCGGTCGTGGTCGCACCCGCGCCACCCTTCGCATTCAAGAATGTAAATACCCGCGCCTTGCTCGAACTCCGTTGCGCCCGGCTCAACGACGCGGTAAACCGCGCAAACGCCTCGATCAGAGCCTCATGGCTGGCCGCGCGGTCGACAAATTCGCGCGCCCCGGCTCGCATCACGGAGACGATCGTCGCCGGCTGGCTCATGTCGCCGATGGCAAAAATTGAAATGTCAGGAATGGCCCCGTGAATCAGCTCAATCGTGCGCACCGCGCGCTGCGGATTGCGCGGGTCGATATCCACCAGCGCCACTTCCGCATGCTGGTCCTGCAACTGCCGCAAAATGGCGTCGCCCGGTCCCAGCGGAAATGCGCTCGAACTCATCACGATGCGGGCGAGATGAGTGGTCTCGACGCGCGTATTAAGAATGACGGATTGTTCGCGGTCCTCGGTCAGGACGGCGACAGCGATACCGTGCATGAGTCGGTTCTCAGTGCTCACAGTCATGCTACGAACTTCCGGCTTAGGAACCAAATGACCTTCGTAATCGAGAGAAGCGTCGGAGTGGGCGCTGGCTCCGAATGCATGGAAGGCCTGACGGCTAATTACGGATCATTGTAAGGCAGAAGCCGAAGGATGGAAAGTATGCCACACTGCGCGAAGTTGGGCGAGCGCTTTTTCCCGGTGAGCAAGGCCGAATGGCTGCCACTCCCAAGCAAAAGCCGTGACAGGTCTACAGAAAAGAACCGGCGCTGTTTTAGCGGGGTAGGGGCGGCCGCGATCCGTCTGCGACAGAGGGCATCGCCAACCGCACCACATGCGACACAGGCAGGCACTCATCAGCCAGCAGGTACTCGTACGATTCCAGTTGCACCGCGATGCCGTTTCCCTGCCCCGGCTGGGGCGGAGCCGCCCGCAAGACGCGCCCGCGGCAACGCACCGGCATGCTTTCACCCAACGTGACTTCCGATGGCATCGAGAATGTCAACTCGACAACCGCGCCTTCAGGAATCGCAGCCTCGGCGTAAAAGAACATGCCGCGTCCGCTCAGATTTTGCGTGAAGCCCGAAGTCACCTGGCCGTTGTAGCTGACGGCCACGGGCATAAGAACCTCGAAGCGCTGAGCGCTGCGGCGTTCAATGCAATTTGGTGCGGTGTCGGTCATAGGGGGCGCATCCTTTGGCCGTGCGTCGTGACGCCTTGCGACAGGACCAGTAATCCACTGTAGCGCGAATCACCTTCTCCGGGAAGTTCCAAATCAGTGACATCTTCGGGCTGTGGAAATCTGTAACAAAAGTAAACGTGACTCAAGCATTCAAAACTTGTGATCGATGAAGGTGCACGCAAAATTCCGAACTCAGATCCTCCATGACCCTCCGTGTTCCTCCAGCGTTCTCCGCGGTAATGGTTTTTTGCTGGCGCGCCCACCCGCAACTTTCGCCAGGTTGCCGACATCCGAAAGATGTGCCAAGGTTTTAGAAGAGTGACGCAGCCGAATCTCTCCGACAACGCGACCGCTATTGACGCCGCGCCAAGTCCGCAGCCAGCACCGTCGCGATTCGCCACCACAATGCGCGCGCTCCGCCACCGCAACTTTCAACTCTTCTTCGGAGGCCAGCTCATCTCCCTGATCGGAACTTGGATGCAGAGCGTGGCTCAGGCGTGGCTCGTGTATAAGAAGACCGGCTCCGCACTTCTGCTCGGCTCAGTGGGATTTGTCAGTCAATTCCCTGTTTTCCTCGTCGCGCCGTTTGGGGGAATTGCCGCCGACCGTGTCAATCGCCAACGCCTGGTCATCGCCACGCAAACCTCGTCCATGATCCTCGCCGCAATCCTTGCGTGGCTCACGCTCACCGACCGCGTTCAGGTCTGGCATATCTTCGCGCTCGCCGCGCTTCTCGGGGTCGTCAACGCCTTCGACATCCCCGGCCGGCAAGCCTTCCTCGTCGACATGGTCGGCCGCGAAGATCTGATGAACGCCATCGCGCTCAACTCTTCGATGTTCAACGGCGCCCGCATCATCGGCCCGGCAGTTGCGGGAATCCTGGTCGCCCGGATCGGCGAAGGCTGGTGCTTCGCCGCCAATGCCATCAGTTACATCGCGGTCATCGTGGGGCTCTTCCTGATGAACGTCCAATGCGAGCGCCGCGTCGGCTCCGGCTCACCCATCGACGACATCGTCGAAGGCTTCCTCTGGGTCAATCAAACGCGCATCATCCGCACGCTGCTCCTGCTCCTCGCGCTCGTAAGCCTCGTCGGCATGCCCTACACAGTACTCATGCCCATCTTCGCCGACAAGATTCTCCACGGCGGAGCGCGCGGCCTCGGCATCCTCATGGGAGCAACCGGTGTCGGCGCCATGTTCGGAGCATTGACGCTCGCCGCCAAAACCGGCGTCAAAGGCCTGGGACGTTGGGTTGCCTTCAGCAGCGCCGCCTTTGGCTTTAGCCTCGTTGTATTTGCGTTTTCGAAGTGGTTCTGGGTTTCAGTCGCGTTGCTGTTGCCCGCGGGCTACTCCATGATGCTGCAAATGGCCTGCTCGAATACGCTGATCCAAACGATGGTCCCGAACGAACTCCGGGGCCGAGTCATGGCGCTCTATTCGATGTCGTTTATGGGACTCGCACCGTTCGGCGCGCTCTTCGGAGGCGCGCTTGCCCACAGCGTAGGCGCGCCAATTACGGTCGCGGCCGGAGGTGTAGCTTGCCTGATAGGCGCGAGCTGGTTCGCCCGCACCCTGCCGTCATTGCGTGTCGAAGCTCGACGCCTGATCGTCGCGCAAGGGTTAGCCGGAGGCGACCCGCCTCAGGAACTGAATGCCCAACCAATAGAAGAGGGCGAGTCGTAGATGGAGGGTGCAAAGAAAAGGTAGAAAGCGGACCGGAAACAATGCACGCAGAATTCGTAGACCAATCTCCCTTCATCGGCCTCCGCGAATGCTCTGCCGAACCAAATGCGTACGGCAACCTACGCACACGCCATCGAATTACCTTCGGCATCGGCAACTTTTCCCACTCCCTTCCGTATAATTGACTTTGCGCCGTGCCTTCCACGCTCGATTCAATTCTCGCCGCGACACGCCAGCGTCTTTCTCAAAGACGCCAAAGCGCCGATCTACGCGCCCTTGAACGAGCCGCCGCCGAGCACACGCCGAGAGGCTTCCGCAAACGACTCCTGCAAGTTTCCAAAAATGGCGTCTCCATCATCGCCGAACTGAAAAAAGCATCGCCGTCAAAAGGCCTGATCCGCGCCGACTTCGACGCCGCGCAGTTGGCCCGCGAACTAGAGGATGCCGGAGCCGCCGCTCTGTCAGTCCTTACCGACGAAGGGTTCTTTCAAGGCTCACTCGAAAATCTGCGCAAGGCCTCCATCTCCACGTCTGTTCCGTGTCTGCGCAAGGATTTCATAGTCGACGAATTTCAAATCGTAGAAGCCAGAGCCAACCAAGCCGACGCGATTCTGCTGATCGTAGCGGCCCTGAATCAAGGCGAAATAACCGCCCTGGCAAAGGCCGCTCGCGCCCACGATCTCGACGTTCTCTGCGAAGCCCACGACGCGGCCGAACTAGAGCGAGCCATCGATGCAGGCTGCGAGATCATAGGGGTCAACAACCGCGACCTGCGCACCTTCGAGGTGTCGCTAGAGACAGCCGAAGCGCTGGCCGCCAAAATTCCCGACAACTGCGTGGCGGTAGCGGAAAGCGGGATCCATTCTGGTACGGACCTGCAACGTCTGAGATCCGCAGGCTACGACGCATTCCTGATCGGTGAGTCTCTGATGAAAGCAAGCAATCCCGGCGAAGCGTTAAACAAGCTAATCGAAGAAGCGGAAGACGAGGCCGCAGGCATCTCGAAGGAAAAAGCTTTTAGCTCGAAGCTCGAGGCTCGAAGCAGATAGCTGCTTTATGACCTGGATCAAAATCTGCGGCATTACAAATCTCGAAGACGCGCTGGCCGCCACCGACATCGGCGCGAACGCCGTCGGATTCGTCTTCTATCCCAAGAGCCCGCGCTATGTGACCGCGGAGACCGCACGCGCCATCGCAAAAAAACTGCCGGCGGAAATCCAGAAAGTCGGTGTCTTCGTCAACGAGTCCGTCGACCACGTCTGCGACACCGCAAAGTATGCCGGCCTGACTGCAGTTCAACTCCACGGCCGCGAAGATAAAGAATTTTCCCAGCAGCTCTACAAGTCCCTGACGAACGGCGTAACCCGCCCCACAATCTATCGTTCTTACGCCGCCCAAATTTTCGACAAGCCGGCCGAAGAGCCCGTCAATTGGGATCCAGTGAAAGAAGGCCTGGTCGAGCCCGACGAAGCTTACAAAGGCAAGCGCGTCCACAAAATTCACGTGGCCGAAAACGGAGACCTCTTCTGCGAAACGCACGGCTTCCGTCCCGGCGTAGTCTCGGGCGTCTTGCTCGACTCATCCACCGCCGGCAAAATGGGCGGCACCGGCAAAACCTTCGATTGGGAGCGGGTGCAGCCCTGGGCGGGCGTGATCAACAGCATCAGCAAGCTAATCGTCGCCGGAGGGCTCCATCCCGGCAACGTGGAAGAAGCCATCCACACGCTTCACCCCTGGGGCGTCGACGTCTCCACCGGAGTGGAACGAGCACCCGGGATCAAAGATGCAGACAAGGTACGCGCCTTCGTCGAATCCGTCCGCTCCGCCGAGAAAAATTCCTGATATGTCTTCCCCGACCCTCGCCCGCTTCAAAACCGCTCCCGGACGCTTCGGCGCTTACGGAGGCCGCTACGTTCCCGAGACGCTCATGGCCGCGCTGCAAGAACTCGAGCGGGAATACGAAAAAGCCAAGCGCGATCCAAAATTCCAAAAGCGTCTCGACTACCTCTTAAAAACCTACGCCGGACGGCCCACCCCGCTCTTCCACGCCGCGCGCCTCACAAAAAAACTAGGCGGCGCGAAAATCTATCTCAAGCGCGAAGACCTCCTGCACACCGGTGCGCACAAAATCAACAACTGCCTCGGCCAAGGCCTGCTAGTGGAGCGCATGGGGAAAAAGCGAGTCATCGCCGAAACCGGCGCCGGCCAGCACGGTGTCGCCACGGCCACAGTCTGTGCGCTGCTAGGCTTCGAATGCGTCGTCTACATGGGAACCGAAGACATGCGGCGACAGGAACTCAACGTCTTCCGCATGCGGCTGCTTGGAGCGGAGGTGCGCGGCGTCGATTCCGGCTCGCGCACCCTAAAAGACGCCATCAACGAAGCCATGCGCGACTGGGTCACCAACGTCCGCACCACGCACTATCTGCTGGGCAGCGTGCTAGGTGCGCACCCGTATCCCACGATGGTACGAGATTTTCATCGAGTAATCGGACGCGAGGCCCGCGCCCAGGTTCTCAAAGCCGAAGGCAAATTGCCGAAGGCGATTATCGCTTGCGTGGGCGGAGGCTCCAACTCGATAGGAATTTTCTACGACTTTATTAAAGATAAAAAGGTCCAGCTGATCGGCATAGAAGCCGGGGGCCGAGGGGAGCAGTTAGGAGACCACGCCGCGAGATTTCGCGGAGGCTCTCCGGGCGTCTTACAAGGAACTTACTCTTATGTCTTACAGGACAAAGCAGGCCAGATCGCGCTGACGCACTCCGTTTCGGCAGGTCTGGACTACCCGTCAATCGGTCCTGAGCACGCCGAACTCCACGACAAAGGCCGAGCCGAATATTTCCCTGCCTCGGATGCAGAAGCGTTGGAAGCAACGACCCTGCTAGCCCGCACCGAAGGGATTATTCCCGCGCTGGAATCCGCTCATGCCGTTGCTGAAGTGATCAAGCGCGCACCGAAAATGATGAAGGCGGACGTGTTAATCGTGAACATCTCTGGCCGCGGAGACAAGGATGTTGGAATTCTGCGCGAGAATTTGAAACTAATCTAAGCGAGAAGGGCAGGCACGTCCGGCTGACCCCTCACGCTATAGAGAATCCTCTCTGAGGCCGTAGTCGTTAACTCAAAAGTCGAGCATAAGGGCCCAAGGCGAATTCGTCCTGTATAGTTTTGGCGGTCAAGCCAGCAAAGCATGAATGCCTTCGGCGCGAGGTACAGTTGTAGAGAGAGCAGGGATCGGTGAAATGGCGGAGGCCAGGCAGCTACCGGCCCTTTACTTCGTCCCGCTCCACCACGCCGTCTTTGATGTAGATGATGCGGTGGGCGTACTCGGCGATGTCGTGCTCGTGGGTTACGAGAACGATGGTGTTGCCTTCGGAGTGGAGGCGGTCGAAGAGGGCCATGATCTCGTTGCCGGTTTGCGAGTCGAGGTTGCCGGTGGGCTCGTCGGCGAGGATGATGGCGGGGTTGTTGACGAGGGCGCGCGCAATGGCAACTCTTTGGCGTTGGCCGCCGGAGAGTTCGTTGGGCTTGTGGTTCATGCGCGGCTCCATGCCGACCGCGGCCAGAGCGCCTTTGGCGCGCTCGATACGTTCGGCGGATGGGATGCCGGCGTAGATCAGCGGCAGTTCTACATTGTGCAACGAGGTTGCGCGAGCCAATAGGTTGAAGGTCTGGAATACAAATCCGATCTCTTTATTGCGGATGCGCGCCAGTTCATCGTCATCCAGTTCGCTGACGAGCTGCGAGTTCAGCCAGTAGTTCCCTTTGGACGGCGAGTCGAGGCAGCCGATCAGATTCATGAGCGTCGACTTGCCGGAGCCGGATGGGCCCATGATGGCGACGTACTCGTTGCGCTGGATGCGCAGGTTGATGCCGCGGAGCGCGTGAACCTGCTGCTCAGAGCCCATGTCGTATGTCTTCCACAGGTCCTCGGTGGCAATCATGCATGACTCGGGGGATCCCAAGGCCGCTGTTCCGTTCATGGAAAGGATCTCCGCAGTCGCCATGTCTTTCTCCTTATTCGGCTCGGGCACGCACGCTCCTCTGGCCGCTTCATTCTTTGACGCTTCACCGTAGCAATGGTTAGACGCTGTTTTGTTTGACCGGTCACAGGTGAGAGGTCGCGGGTCACAAGAACTTCTGCTCGTTCCTGCTTCCAGACAACCCACTCGTACTTGCGAACGTATTAACTGCTCTCTTCCTGCTTCGACGGCGCTGAATTATCTATTTTGACACTAGTCCCTGGCTTTAATGTACGCAAAACCTTGTAACTTCCGGTGATCACTTCGTCACCTTCTTTTATTCCTTTCGTAACTTCGATATCGGTGGTGCCGCTGATGCCGGTGTCGACGGGGACAAACTCGGCTTTCTTGTTACGAATCACGAACACCCCCTGAATTTCTTCCTTGGCTTTGGCAGCGTCGGCTGGAGCCGGGGAGGCAGCATGTACGTCTCCTTTGGCGTCCTTGGCCACCAGGTCAGCCTGATTACGGACGGTGAGCGCCTGAATTGGAATGCTGATTACGTTGCTGCGGGTAGCTGTCGTAATTTTGGCAGTGGTCGAGAGGCCGGGACGCAGGTCTTCCGGGGCGTCGGTCAACGTGACCACAACTTTGAAATCCTTTGCCTCTTCGCTGGTCGAGGTGGACTGCGAGGTGGAGACACCGGTGGAGCGGACCATGGCGTTGTCGCCGATCTCGGTGACTGTGCCGTGGAAGACCTTGCGGGGAATGGCGTCGATGGTCACTTCGGCGGTTTGTCCAATCTTGACGTTGACGATGTCCGTCTCATCGACTTTTACTTCAGCGGTGATCACCGACATGTCGGCCAGGGTCATCAGCGTACTTCCGGGCGCGTTTTGGATGCCCATTACAACCGTTTCGCCTTCGCGTACAGGAAGGTTGGTAATTACGCCGGCATAGGGCGCGGCATAAATGGTCTTCTGTAATACGTCAGAGACGCGAGTCAAGTTCGCCTGATTTTGCGAAATGTGGCGCTGGGCGGAATCTTTCTGCGCCTTGGCCTGCTCGACGCGGGCCTGCGCCTGTACGAGCATGGCTTCGGCGGATTCCCATGCGGCTTTCTTGGTGTCGTAGTCCTGCTTGGCGATGAGGGCGTCTTTGTATAGGCCCTGGGCGCGCTGCCAGTCGAGGCGCGCATGGGCGGCGTCGGACTCGGACTTGTTCAGATCGGCCTTCGAGGTCTGAAGGCCTGCCTCCGCGGCAATGTAGTCGGTTTCGGCGGCTTGAAGGGAGGCCTTGTTGGCGTTGACGTCGGCGGTGGATTGGACATTTTCGAGCTGTGCGAGAACGTCGCCTTTTTTGACCCGGTCGCCCTCCTTGACGTTCAGCTTGACGATCTTGCCGAAAGCGTTGGCGCCGATATTGACGTAGGTTTTGGGCTTGATTTCGCCCGAGGCGCTGACCACGGAATTCAGGTTCTGCCTCTGTGCCTTGCCGGTCTGGACAGTGACAAGGTTTTTGTGGCTCTGGTAGACGGTGATGCCTACGAAGATGCCGAGGACCAGAACCACGCCAATGCCAATCAGTACTTTTTTCCAGGTTTTCATGCCGTCAGCCGGTTCAGCGCGCCTCGCAGGGGTACAGTTCCCATGGTATTCACTACGTTCCGGAGGGAGACAAAGTTCCGCCTGGCCTCGGATGGGAAGCTTCTGGAATGCGCACGATTTTGAGATTCGTGTGGAGGGTCGCCCGGGGAACTCGTTGACGCCACCACACGGTGCATTATAGCGTGTCGCAGTTACGGAGACAGTAATCTGCGGAACGCGGGTTCGCGGGCGGGCGTGATGACTTGCTGTCTATCGCAAGATACGGATTCTTAAAGGCCTTATCCGGCAAAAGAGAGTGGAGAAAAACTTTTCCGGCAGGCCTCTTTTTCTTGCCTTGCTGTATCCAATCGTCATAGAATCATGGAATCGCTGTATTTCCAGGCAGGCCCTTCTATGTCCGCTCCCAGTTCTGAAAATCGCCCTTCCGCCAGCAAAACCTTTAAGGTACGTGGATTTGGGAGGTTAGGCTGGGTACTGGCCGGGGCCGCCGCTCTCAGCCTATGCACGGCTTCAGTGGTCTGGGGCGATGACAAGGCGACCCAACCGAACAAGGACGACAAGGGCCAGGTCGATCCTCTCAAGCGGCCCCTCCCAGAGGCCCAGAAAAAGGCGAACGCCAAAGCGCTCAAGGTTGAGCTGGGTAAAGCCTACAAGCATTGGCTATCGGAGGACGTTGCCTGGATCATCACCGACGAGGAACGCAAGGCTTTCATGCAACTCTCGAACGACGAGGAGCGCGACCAGTTCATTGAAGCGTTCTGGCAACGGCGCGATCCGACGCCGGACACGGAAGAAAACGAGTTTAAAGAAGAGCACTACCGGCGCATAGCGTACGCCAATGAGCATTACGCAGCGGGCATACCAGGATGGAAGACGGATCGCGGCCACATGTACATCGTGTTCGGGCCGCCGGATGAGATTGACTCGCACCCTTCGGGCGGCACGTACGAGCGGCCGATGGAAGAGGGCGGTGGCGAGACCTCAACCTATCCGTTCGAGACGTGGCGTTACCGGTACATCGAGGGGATCGGGCAGGAAGTGATGATCGAGTTTGTCGACACGTGCATGTGCAACGACTACCACATGACGATCGACCGGTCGGAGAAGGACGCGCTGAAATACACACCCAATGCCGGCCTGACGCTTTACGAGCAGATGGGGATGTCGAACAAGACCAGCCGGTTTACCAATGGAGGAATCGAGCAACTTGGAACTGGCCCGTTCAACCAGGATTTGCAGACAAAGCAGTTTGATCGACTGGAGCAATTTGCAAAGCTACAAGCTGCGCCGGCGGTGAAATTCAAGGATCTGGAAGAGATTGTCAGCCACAAGATCACGGTCAACCTGATGCCGTTCGATGTGCGCGCGGACTTTGTCCGCGTGACCAGCGATACGGTGCTGGTTCCGATAACGATCCAGATCAAGAACCGTGACATCACCTTCCAGAACAAAGATGGGATCATGCGGGGCACGGTCAACATTTTTGGGCGAGTAACCACGCTGACGGGCAAGATTGTTCAAACCTTCGAAGAGCCTGTGCAGGTCGATGTACCGGTTGAGTTGCTGGCGAAGACGGCGGAGAACTCTTCGGTTTACTGGAAGGCCCTACCACTTAAGATCAGCCAGAACCGTTACCGACTCGACATCGTGGTGAAGGATGTCAATGGAGACCGCACGGGCACCTGGAATCACGCCATCATCATTCCGGATTTCAGCGAAGACCATCTGAGCAACTCTTCGTTGATCGTGGCGGACCAGATGGAGCCGGTAGCGGCCAAGAACGTCGGGACTGGAAATTTCGTGATCGGGGCGACGAAGGTTCGTCCCCGGGTGCAGTCTTCCGACGGCAAGCCGGTGATTTTCAAGCGCGGCCAGAAGGTGAATTTCTGGATGCAGGTTTACAATCTGACGGTGGACGAGAAGACTCACAAGCCCTCCGCCACGGTGGAATACAATGTGACCGACGCCAACAACAAGGCGGTCATCCATACGATCGAGTCGACCGACACGATGGGGAATGTGGGCGATCAAGTCACGCTGCAGAAGACGCTGTCGGCGGCGAATCTGCAACCCGGGATGTACAAGATCGAAATCAAGGTGAACGACAAACTGTCGAAGCAGACGGTCGATCCGTCGGCGACGTTTGCTGTGGAATAATCCAAGGGATTGAATGGGCTTCTACCGGTTCAGCCGTTTAGACTGGGTTGGAAGGCGCACTCCAAACTGAGCGGTTGCGATGGAAAGCGGCGGGTGATACCTGCCGAAGGCGGACGTGATGTTGCGAAAGCTCGGGTTCGTCGCGGTGCTGGTGGCCTTGGCGGTTCCGGCCTGGTCCGAGCCTGCGAAAATCTCGGCGGGTACCATCTCCGGATACGTCCGCGACCGCAGCGGTGTGCCGCAAATGGGTGCGGCGGTGGAAATCCTCGGGCTTGCCGCCCGCAAGGTCTTCACGAACGATCATGGGTTCTATTCGATTTCAGCCCTGTTGCCCGGCAGCTACAACATCAAGGTGAGCGCTCCCTCGTTTCTGCCGACGCTTCGCGAGAGGGTTAACGTCCGCTCCGGCGCAAAGCTTATGGTCAATGTCACTTTGACCAATCTTTTCGAGGCGATCCAACTGGTCACGGTGCCGACGCAAGCTGACCAGGACGACTGGAAATGGACCTTGCGCGCGATCTCCAACCGGCCGATCCTGCGTGTGCTGCCGGATGGCTCGACCGCGATCGTCGAGAATGGCCACGATATCAAAGGCAACGTCAAGCTGCTGGCGGGTGCGCCCGGTGACGGCTTCGGAGGTTCCTCCGATATGTCGGCCGCGTTTTCGGTGGAGCGTTCGCTTCTCTCGACGGGCAGGGTGAGCTTTAACGGCGACGTAGGATTCGACTCGACGGGCTCCAGCAATCCTGCGGCGGTGATTCGCACCACCTATACCAGCCATTACAGCGACGTTTTTGAGCCATCGCTTTCCATCTCCGCGCTGCGGCTGAATTCGCCCGACATCAACACGATGCCAGGAGCATCGTTGCAGGCGTTGTCGGTCACGAGTTCCGACCGCGTTGTGCTGGGCGATATGCTCGAGGTAAATCTGGGGAGCGAACTGCAGAGCATCCAGTTCCTCGGACATGTGCACGCCTTCAAACCATTCGGCGCGGCTGACCTGCACGTCTCTCCGAACACGGTTGTGGAGTACCAATACGCGAGTTCGATTCCCGATTCGCGTCTCGAGGATCGGTCGTTCTCGTCAGGAGATCGGTTCGATACGGCAAGCGCCGACCCGAGTGCCGCGGGTCCGCGAATGAGCATGATTGATTTCGTGCCGGCCGTTGAAAGGGCAAGCCACCAGGAAATATCGGTCTCGCACCGTATGGGCAAGACCAACCTACAGGTGGCGTTTTTCGACGACCGCATCATCGATCCGGTGCTGACCGGGGTCGGCGACCTGACGGCCGAGACGGGCGACGTGCTTCCGGATCTTTACTCCGGGACGTTCAGCTACCAAGGCAGCGACTTTTCAACGACGGGAGTGCGCGCGGTGTTGCAGCGCAAGCTGCTCAACGACCTGACGGCGACGCTCGACTATTCGTATGGCGGCGTGCTCGATCTGTCGCAGCCCAATGTCGAACTTCAGGACGCGCGCGACTATATCCGCACCGAACGGCGGCAGGCAGTGGCGGCCAAGTTTAGCGGAAACATTCCCAAGTCCAAGACGCACTGGGTCGCCTCATACCGGTACTCGGGCGGCCATTCGCTCACACCGGTCGATTTGTTTAACACGTCGCCGGGAGCGACTGATCCTTACCTGAATATCTTCGTCCGCCAACCGATTCCTTCCAAGTTCGTCGCTGGGCACATGGAGTTGCTGGTTGACATCCGCAATCTGCTGGCGCAGGGCTATGTGACGGTGATCGGCAGCGACGGCCAGACAGTCTATCTTGTGCAATCGGCGCGTTCCGTGCGCGGCGGGCTGGCTTTCAACTTCTAAGCGTTCGGTTGTTATCGGCTGTCACTTGTTCGGAGATCACTGAACTGACGGTCACACGTCACTTACCCTCGTTCCGCATATTCCTATAATCCCGCAATCCCAAGGGCCTATTTTGCGCTTGCTCGCGGAGCCCTGCGTGTATCCCGCCGCGGCATAAGGAGAACGGATATGAAGCTACGTTGGTCCCTAGTCTGTGTCGTGTCGTTGTCTGCAATCGTCCTCGGTCAAACGTTCCGCGGCACCATCCTCGGTACGGTTACCGATCCCTCGGGCAATGTGATCGCGGGAGCAACAGTAAAAGTGCACAACCAAGACACGGGACTCGAGCGCACCGTTAACACGACGGCCGCTGGCAGCTATACCGTCCCCGAACTCCCGATTGGCAAATACTCGGTCACAGTAATTCAGAGCGGTTTTCAGACATTTGTCACCAGCAATGTCGAGGTCAACGTCGCGAGCGAGCGGCGCATTGATGTGCAGCTGAAAATAGGCCAGGTCAGCCAGACGGTTGAGGTTTCGGGCGAGGAACTTCCGCAGGTCGAAACCACCTCCGACGATCTGGGTGGCGTGATCACGGCCCAGGTGGCAGAGACATTGCCCGTCAATGGCCGTGACTACACCAAGCTCATCTATCTCAATCCTGGCGTCGCGGGTTCGCCCGACCAGATATCCGACTCTCCCGGTTCCTTTGGCGAGTTTTCAATGAACGGCGCGCGCGGCCGCTCCAACAACTATCTCCTTGACGGCACCGATATGAACGACGGCTACCGCAACGACCCGGCGATCAACCAGGCTGGAGTCTTCGGGACGCCCGCCACAATTTTGCCGATTGATGCGGTCGATCAAGTCAATGTACTTTCCAACTTCGCGCCCGAGTACGGCCGGAATGCCGGCGGGGTCGTTAACATAGTGACCAAGTCCGGCTCCAATCAGATCCACGGAACCGCCGGCGAATACTTCCGCAACGACGCGCTGGATGCGCGCAACTATTTCAATGTGTCCAGCCAGCCAAAGGCCAAGTTTCACAACAACCAGTTCGGCGCATCACTGGGCGGGCCGATTATCAAGGACAAGACATTCTTCTATGTCGACTATGAAGGGCAACGGGAACCGCTAGGCGTAGTCACTCTTTCCAGCGTGCCCACCGGCACGGCCCCGGATGGATCGCTTAGCCCGAATGACTCCAGCAATCAGGTGATCCAGAACCTGCTGCAGCTTCATCCGTGGCCGGCTCCCAATCTCTCCAACCCAACTCCAGGAGAGATTTCCAATCAGGGCCTCGCCTCGGTGGTGTCGCCGTCCTATAACGATCTCACCAGCTTTATCGCCAAGATCGACCAGAATTTCAACGCCAGCAATATCCTCACGGGCCGCTATTATTTCGGTGACAGCATTCAATCGTTTCCGCTCGCGCTGGCCGCCGAAGGCGGGCAATTGCCAGGTTTCAATACTTTCACCCCGACCCGGGTGCAACTGGCGTCGATCTCTTACGTACACACGCTTGGTACGAACAAAGTCAACGAACTGCGTTTTGGCTGGAACCGCTTTGCCGAAGGCTTCTTCCCCGATGATCAGCGATTCCACCCGAGTTCCATCGGCATGTGCGCGGCAACGGCGACGAGTGGCCCGGACAGTTGCGATGGAACACCCCCGTTCGATGCGGGCTTGCCTGTAATCCTGGTAAGCGGGGTCGCGCAACTGGGCGCTAACAGCGGCGTTCCGCGCAACCGAATCGACAGCAACGATCAGCTGATCGACAATTTTTCCTGGAAACTAAACAAACACGACATCAAATTCGGCTTTGATTTCTTTCGCACTACCGTGACGCAGGCGGAGTTCGATCACAACTTCCGGGGCCGGCTCAGTTTCTCGGATACCTTCGACAATGCGGGCAATCTCCTGGCATCCGGCTTGCAGAATTTTCTGGCGGGTGATGTAACCGGCGGATTCCAATATTTTGGAAATGCTCTCCGTCACACCTATGAGAACAGTTTTGGTTTTTATATCCAGGACAGCTACCGGATCATGCCGCGGTTGACGCTCAACTACGGCATGCGGTGGGACTACTTCGGGGTTATCGGTGAGAAGAACAACCTGATGAGCAACATCACAAATCTCGACCTCGCCGGCGAAACTTTTACGCTGACCCAAGTTGGCCAGACCGGTCTGGACAAGCTGTACACTCCCGATCACAAGGACTTCGCGCCACGCGTCAGCGTCGCCTGGGATGTCAGCGGGAAGGGGCGAACTGTGGTTCGCGCCGGGATCGGTATGTTTTTTGACGCTGCCTCCCAGGATATGGTGATGGGTCACCTGCCCTATTCGCCTTACTTTGATCCTGGACCTGCTTATAACAACGCCTCGACCATACCATCGGCCTACCAAATCCTTTCCACCGGGGTGGCGGATGGTCTTGGTTATGGCACGCCTGGCATCATCTACCAAAGTCCTATCTACGCTGCTTCGACCTCATGCGGCTACGAGTGCGATTCCTTCGGCTTCGATCGCAATATCAAGACGCCTTACATGGAGAACTACAACCTGAATATTCAGCAGCAGATCACCAGCAAAACTGTGATCCAGGTGGGATACGTCGGCTCTCAAGGCCATCGGCTGTGGCGTTTCTTCGATCTCAGCCAGCCGAGTAACGCTCAAGTTACGGCCTACGATATAGCCTACGCACAAGCGAATAACAACACACTCAATGGCGATCCCTGCTATCCAAATGGAGGTCCCGGCTGTATTCCCGACTATGGCGTTCCCCGTAATTACATCGCGAATAATCCCTATGGAACCTTCTATCTCTTGCAGGAAAATTCAACCGGCAAATCAAATTACAACGCGCTGCAGACCAGTTTTCGGGTCAACAGTTGGCACGGCATCACATCGGTTCTGAATTTCGTCTGGTCGCGCTCGATGGACAATTCGAGCGACGGCGAGGACTTCGAACCCAACGCTGCCCAACCAAATGACAGCAACAATCCACAACTGGAGTATGGACCTTCGAACTTCAACATCCCGAAACGGCTTACCTGGAATTTTTCCTATCAACTTCCCAAACGAGGTGGCGACTGGCAGCGCCTGAAGAACGGCTGGGGTATCGATAGCGTGCTGAGCCTGCAGACCGGTCAACCCTTCCAGCTGAACTACAATTTTGAAAGCGATTACAGCGGCGGCGGAAATGGCTTTGATCGTCCCGATGTAGTGGGACCGATCAAGTACGACGCAAAGCATCCTCTTAACTACCTCGACATGAGTGCCTTTGCCATTCCATGCACGATCACGGATGCCGCCACGGCCAATCCCACTTACACCGACCAGGATTGCGTTCCCGGAACCCGGCACTACGGCAACGAGGGACGGGACTCGCTGCATGGACCGTCCTTTAAGGAATGGAACTTCGCAATCTTCAAAAACACGGCGCTTACAGAAAGGCTTAACATGCAGTTCCGTGCCGATTTCTTCAATCTTCCAAACCACCCGAACTTCGCGAATCCTTTCTTGCCCTCCTACATTGCCGATGCGGCTTTAAACGGCCTTAACTCTGCGACCATTGGAGGTGTCAATCGAGAGGTCGGCGCTGGAGCGTATCGAATCTCTGCCACCGGGGACGTAGGCATCGGCAATCCGTTCGTTGGAGGCGGCGGCCCTCGGGGAATTCAGTTGGCTGTAAAATTCAGCTTCTAGTAACCAGCTGGTGCATGGCGCGGGCAGCTTCGCCCGCGCCCGTGCAACAATGGGTTGTAGTAGTAAGGAACAGATCAAGACTGAGCCCATGGCCAACCCGGATCGCCGCCGCCGAACCCGCACCCCGGTCGAACTTCCGGTCAAAATCCGGCCGAAGGGTGACCAAGGGATTTCCGGTCCCGAACACTCAGGCGTGACCCGCGATCTCACTTCATCTGGCATATTTCTTTATACGAATTCTCCCTTCGAACCGGGAGCGAAGCTCGAACTGGTGCTGATGCTCCCCCCCGAACTGGGTCTGGGCGCAGCCGGGTGGACACTGTGCGAGGCCTCCGTAGTCCGGGTCGAGCCCTCCGGGGGCAGGGGCATCGGGGTAGCTGCCACGCTAGACCGGATCGAGCACCTTCCCGAACTGATTTAAGCGGGCAAGCCCAGGCACCGCGGCATAGCCTGGCGCCTTGTCTCACATCAGGCGCTTGGCGCTCCACCCCGGGCTTAGTTGCCGCGGAACGCCGTTTTTCTCAAATTGAGCAATATCTGAAAATAATTTGCTCATTCTTACGAAAATACTTCCCATGCCCCAAACTTGGTGCAATAATGGCCGCGCTTTGGCGAACTTGAACATCAACTATTTTCGGGCGGGCCGCTGAATGTGGATCGAAAAACTCGCCCACGGCGTTTTGGAACTGGACACGCCGATTGGGCCTCGCTACTTGCAACTCAATTTCTGTGAGCGCGCGCTGTTACTCTGGACCTTTCGCAATTTCTCTTCGCTTCCACAGGAAGTGCTTCGAACGAGCGAACGTCGCTTGATCGATCGTTTATGGAACGAAGAACGCTTCGTGTCTCGATCCGTCGTAGGTGCGAGCGAACAACCCGTTATCGGGAGGGTGGAGCGGCGAGCGATGGCGACAATCAAGAGCATGCCCAAGCGCAAACCAGTTGCATCCACCAGTGCGACGCTGGCCGAAGAAGGGCGACAGGCAATCTCTGCCTAGATCTCCGAGAGCGTCCCAAATGCCAAGCTGCACGCGGCTTTCCAAGGTTTCAGCCACGTCGCGAGAATGTCTCCTCTGGAAAAATCTCCCTCATACTACTTGCTCTCTTCCGGAAACAAAAGCATCACGGATGATATAATCAGGATTCTCGCCGCAAGCACCTCCCGCAGCGGGCGCGTAGCTCAATTGGCAGAGCAACTGACTCTTAATCAGTAGGTTGAAGGTTCGATTCCTTCCGCGCTCACCATCTTTTCAACAACTTGGCAGCTTCGGGCTGAACCTCGTTCCACCGATTGTGTCCTTTTTGTGTCCTTACTGCACTCGACGGCTGGCCACCGCAGCCACCTCATCGATGTTTTGGTGCTGGTACTTCATGGTTGTGCTCACGCTCGTGTGTCCCATGACGTTCATGACCGCAAACAGGTTTTTGGTTGCACGGTACATCTCAGTTCCAAAGCCATGACGCGCGCAATAGAGGGCGAGGTCGTTTGGCAACCCGGCCTCCTTTCTCGCTTTCTCGAACTGCTTAGCGACCGTTGTCAGATGCCCTTCCCCGGCGCGCTTGGAAGGAAAGATCCATCCTTCCTTTTGCTCCGAGTATCGTGCTAGAAGTGCCTGGCGAACACGCGGACTGATTGGCACGAATCTCCGTCCCTTGGGCGATTTGCTCTCGTAGACGAAATATCGTTTGTTGCCCCAGTCCAGGTGTTCCCAGCGCATTCGGAAAACTTCTTTCTGGTTTCGCATCCCCGAATCACGCATGATCATCAACACATCGCGAAGCGGCTGTTTGCAGAAAGGCAAAAGCTTGGCTTCTATTTCGGCGTCAATGACGCGCTCCCGTGCGTGCTCTTGCATGAGTTTGATCTTTGGAGAAGCCTTGATAATGGTCCATTCTTCGGCTTTTCCGAGCATCCGCCGCAGGGTACGCAAGGCGTTGTTGTGATTTGACGGACCACCTGGGAAAGTGAGCCGGTCAGCATCATCCTTGGTGATCGCATTGAGCCTCATCGTTGCTACGTCGGTCTCTTCAAGCAACCGCCAGCCGTTTTCGTAATAGTCCTTAGTCTTTTGCTTGAGTGTCGTATTGCCTTCTACCCATTCAAAAAACCGGATCTTAAAATCACGCAACAGTGGGCTGCGCTTTCTGGGAACCACATCTCCTTTCTCTTCGGCTTGGGCGAGCAGCAGGGATTCCACCCGCCGGGCCGCCGCAAGGTTAGCTTTCTTGGTGGATCCACGGTAGCGCGTACCGTCGACCCAAAAATGGTAATGGTAGATCCCGCCTCGTTTGTGCAGAGCCATTGCTCTAGCCTCCATGTGCCCGCACGGACGGCATTCGCTTGTTGGCTCTGACGTAACGTTCTACGTCAGCAAGATCATACTTGATTCGTCCTCCCAATTTCACGTAGGTAGGGCCGATCTCTGCACAGCGCCAGTAGCGCAAAGTGCTTTCTGGGACACCCCAAATCTCTGACAATTCTTTGGTGCTGACGAGTTGCCGATGGCAACGTTGATCCGCGAGTTCAACCCGGCCCCTTGGTGATTGGAAAGGAAGGACGACCGAGAGATCGGCGTTGGAGGGATCGCTGCAATCATTCAACGATTCACTGTCCGTCGTAGGCTGAAGCGAAATAGCATTTCGCATATTGCACCTTATTCGTGACTGCCAAAATTTTGCAGGGCTGGTGATCTTAGGCAATCTGCTTCATTCCTGCAGTCCTGTCCAACAACTTCTCGTCCGCGAGATATTCCTGCTGGGAATGTCAGACAGCACTCTGCCGATTCGTGACATCACATTTCCTTGAGCAAATCGCTTTGCGGATGCGGGGGCAGCCACTCCAGAGGGGTCGAATCAAGCAGACAGAGACGGCCTCATCTGCTTCAGTAGCCGGCACTTGGGCAAAACCTTGTGGTGAAAAATGACTAGCGCGAGCTAAGAGCCGCTGGTTTCCCAGTCGCTTTGCCAAACACTGTTTTTGCGAGAACGAATCTTGCTCCGAAGTCCTTGGAGGCCAAGCGGTATGCTCCACTTGACCGGCGACACAACGTTCCCCCTGTTATTCCTCGCAGGAATATCTCGCGGACGAGAAGTTGTTGGACATCCCGATTGAGTCAAGTTAGTTTTGCGCCACACGCAGCAGATTTCGCTGCTCCTGGAGGCGCAGATGCTATCACGTTGGTTCCAAGTTCATCTCATTCGCCCACTCCAATCCGTTCTTCGGTCAAAGTGGACGCGTCCGACCGCCGTTCTACTCGCCCTGCTTCTTCTCATGCCTGCGGCGGCCCTAGCACAGGGCGGTTCACCGTTCGACTCCGGTTTCACCGCCATCCAAGCCCTCTTCACCGGCACCATCGCCAAGGTTGCCAGCTTGGTCGCGATCGTGATCGGCGGCTACGGCTTCGCGCATGGCGAACCCGGTGCGAAGAAGGCGCTCGCCGGAGTTGCGGCCGGAACGGGCATTGCCGTTCTCGCCGTCAATGTCCTGAGTTGGCTCTGGGGCGTCTAGCGCGCTCCTAGCCGCTTTCGGTTCCTCACGAAACACACTTCGTCAGACGAGAGATCTTATGGCAGACCAAAGACAGACGCATCGCACAAATCGCGTGTTCAAGAGCCTGCATAAGCCTCTTACGTATCTGGGCGTCGAGCGCACGCTGTTTTACTTCGTCTGTGTTGGAGCGGTGGGAGCGTTCAATCTCTTCAATTCAATCCTCGCCGGCATCGCATTCTTCATCGGTGGGTTCGCCTTCGGGCACTGGGTGACCAACAGCGATCCGGCTTTCCTGCGCATCCTGGCGAAGTCCGAACGCTACAACGTGCGCTATGACGCAGCCAAGCAGCAAATTCCCCGCGTGGAGCTGCTGTGATGCTGCGAGTCGATAAGGTCATCAAGCCATGGAAGGAGAGCGCGTGTCTCAACGACCACATCAACCTCTATGGTTTCTGGAACGAGACGGCCTTTCTTACGAAATCGGGTGATGTTGGCATAGTCCTCAGTGTCTCCGGCGTTGACTACGAAAGTCTGGACCGCTCGGAGCAGGAATATGCGGTGAAACGCCTGGAAGCCGCTCTGAAAGCCTTCGGCCCAGGCTTCCACGTATACCAATATCTCTTTAAGTCGAACCGGCCCGACATACCCTTCGCCAAATTTGACGACCCGATTGTGGCGGCGGCCATCGAGCAGCGGCGTAAGTTCTTTGAGGCAAAGCGCGACCATCTTTATCAGGTCGAGATTTTCTACTGCATTCTGCTCGAAGGCGCGAGGTCGAAGACCGGAGTGGGCGCGGCGCTCGGCCAACTCTTTCGCGATCCTGCCGGGGCCGTCTGCGAACTGAAGGCGCAGTTCACGAACGACAACATGAAAACGCTGCTGCGCAGCCAGATCGAGCGTGATGTTGCCTGCCTTGACCAGCGTGTGCAGGCCTTCGCCCGGCAACTCGCGGACTTCATGCAAATCGAGGTCTTGAACAAGCATAAGCAGTTCACGTTTTTCCGCCGATTGCTGAACTACGACGACTGGCGCGTTGCGGGCAAGCCGCGGTCCACGCAGTTCCTCGACTATCAAGTCGTCAACTCGAACATCGAAGCCGAACGCGACCATCTGCGCGTGGGCGATCACATCGTTCGGGTGCTGACGATGAAAGAAGCCGTCACCGAGACGCGGCCACTGGCGCTCGATGCGCTGCTGAAGATCCCCGCTAATTTCCGGGTCATTACGGAATGGACACCGCTCGCAGCGGACAAAGCCCGCAAGGAAGTCAACAAACGCCGCCGCCACTTCAACATGTCGAAAACCGGGTTTGTCTCGCAGATGGGCAACGACGCGACGAAGACGAACCCGCGGGACGTGCTGGTGGACGAGTCGAAGCAGGCCGACATCGAGAATCTCGGCGACTGCCTGCGGGCTCTGGGCGACGGGCAATCGCTCGGCGAGTTTTCGCTCACGATTGTCCTCTACGGTCACTCCAAAGCCGAGTTGGAACAACTCGGGGCCGAATTCACTGGCACCTTCACCAACGCCGACGGCAATCTGTTTTCGGAAACCTACAACCAGCTCAACGCATACTTTGCCACCGTGCCCGGCAACTACGCGTTAAACCTCCGCAAGCTGTATCTCCTGAACACGAACTACGCCGACCTGTCGTTTCTCTTCACGATCCTGCCCGGCGAAAAGACCAACGCCCATCTGGGCACGGAGTACCTGGCCGTACTCGAAACCGACAACAGCACACCGTACTTTCTGAACCTGCATAACGGCGAGGTCGCCCACACGCTGATCCTCGGGATGACAGGATCGGGCAAGACATTTACGGCGCGATTGCGGTTTACAAAGCCATCAAGCCGAAGGACATCAATAACGACAAAGTTTTTCTAGTGATGGGCCCGTGGCACCATGGCCAGGAAATCGACGACGGCAGCACCCTAGGCGCTCTGAAGTTCAACAGTGACACCGCGTTTTACTTCCGCCAAAAAATCCTGCTGCCGTTCTTGGATCACTACCTGAAAAATGGTGCACCTCCGGACGACATTCCACCGGTCAGTGCGTTTGAGACCGGAACGAACACGTGGGAGCGTCTTCCCGCGTGGCCGGCGGGCTGCGCGAAGGGGTGCGCAATTCATTCCAAGCCAATGTACCTAAGCGCAGGCCTGAGGCTCGGTTTCGACGCGCCGAAATCCGACGATGCGAAGTTCGACGAATACGTCTCCGACCCCGCCAAGCCGGTGCCTTTCCGCGCTCGCCCCATTCAACCCATCGGCTATGGAACTGGTTATACCTGGGCGCAATGGTTAGTGGACGACCAGCGTGAGGCTTCCGGCCGCCCGGACGTGGTCGCGTTCGTCTCCGATGTCTTGACTGCTCCGATAAAAATCAGCGGGCAACCTGTCGCCAATCTGATCGCGTCTACGAGCGGCACCGACTCCGATTGGGTCGTTAAGCTGATCGATGTCTATCCAGACGAAGTGCCGGGTCAGCCGGCGATGGGTGGCTATCAACTGATGGTATCAGCCGACGTATTTCGTGGCCGCTATCGAGAGAGTCTTGAGAATGCGACACCTATCGCCGCGGACAAGCCACTGCTCTATCACTTTGCGTTGCCTACGGCGAACCATGTCTTCCTGCCGGGGCACAAGATCATGGTGCAGATTCAGTCGAGTTGGTTTCCGCTCTATGACCGCAATCCGCAGACGTTCGTACCTAGCATCTTCTGGGCAAAGCCAGGAGACTACCGAAAGGCCGTGCAGCGGATTTACCACTCACCCCAGCAAGCGAGTTTCATTGAGCTGCCGCTAGTTGTGATTCCTTGATGCGGCAGTCCGGAGAAATTCTTGGCACCAAGGAGGTTCCATGTCCGGAAGGTCGCGCGCAATAGTCATTGCCACAATCGTAGGGTTTGTCGTGCTCGCGTTTGTCTACTCCAGTGAGGCAGCTACCAACAGCGCCCGGTTCTCCATTTCCTTTAGCAGATCGCAAAGTGACCAACCCATCGATGGTCGCGTGCTTCTCCTGCTCTCAAACGATTCCTCTGAAGAACCGCGCATGCAAATCAACGACACACTTCGTTCTCAGATGGTGTTCGGGATGGATGTTGAAGCCATGCGTCCCGGTCAATCGGTAATCGTTGACGATTCCGCCTTCGGTTATCCGGTTCGCAATCTGAATGACGTTCCGCCTGGAGATTATTATGTGCAAGTTGTCTTGCATCGCTACGAGACGTTCCACCGCGCGGATGGTCATACCGTGGAACTTCCGATGGACCGCGGCGAAGGGCAGCACTGGAATCTTGCACCGGGGAACCTCTATTCTTCTCCTCGGAAGATTTCGTTAGGCGGTTCCAGCGAGATTGTCCCAATCGTTCTCGACCAAAAGATTCCGCCGATACCGCCACCGCAGGACACCAAGTACATTCGACACCTCAAGATCCAAAGCCAACTCCTCACCAAGTTCTGGGGCCGCCCGATGTACCTCAGCGCCAATGTCCTTGTTCCGGAGGGCTTCGACACGCATCCGATGGTGTCTTACCCCCTCATCATCAGTGAGGACCATTTCAGCCCTGACTTCACGGGATTTCGCACTGAGCCTCCAGACCCCGGTTTGAAGCCTGACTACAGCGACCGCTTCCACATTTCCGGCTACAACCGCATCGAGCAGGAAGAAGCATACAAGTTTTATCAGCAGTGGATCGGCCCTGGATTTCCGCGCATTCTCATTGCTGAAATCAATCATGCCAATCCTTATTATGACGATTCCTACGCAGTGAACTCCGCGAACCTCGGTCCCTATGGCGACGCTATCGAGACCGAACTTATTCCTGCTATCGAAAAGCAATTCCGGGGTATCGGCCAAGGTTGGGCTCGATTTGCCTACGGCGGTTCGACCGGCGGCTGGGAAGCCCTAGCCGTCCAGATGTTCTATCCCGAGCACTACAACGGAGTCTTTGTTGCCTGTCCCGACCCGGTGGACTTTCGCGCCTACACTACTGTCAATCTCTACGATGACAAGAATGCTTTTCATATGCAGGGGGCGCACGCGCATGTCGAGCAGCCGGCGATGCGGGACTACCTTGGCCGAACCTTTGCCACCGTCGCGGGCGTAAATCAATACGAGCTTGCCCTGGGCACCCACTCCCGCTCGGGAGAGCAATTTGACATATGGCAAGCTGTCTTCGGGCCAACTGGCGAAGATGGCTATCCCAAGCCGATTTTTGACAAGTCAACCGGTATCATCGATCCCGCCGTTGCAGCATACTGGAAAGAACACTACGACCTCGATGCCATTTTGCAGCGTGATTGGGTGACGCTAGGGCCGAAGATTCGCGGCAAACTGCACGTCTACGTAGGTAGTGCGGACAGTTATTTCCTGAATAACGCGGTGTACTATCTGGAGGATTTTCTAAAGTCTACGAGCGCTCCTCCTTACGAGGGAGAGGTCAGGTTCGGAGATCGCGCCGAACATTGCTGGAACGGTGACCCCAACCTGCCCAACTACCTGTCCCGGCTCCACTACCACACCATGTATCTTCCCAAGATTCTGGATCGCATTCAAAGGACGGCGCCGCCGGGTGCTGATCTGACTTCCTGGCGATACTGAGCACTCGGCATCTTCATTGCGACGAGGTTTTGAAGGTTCGGCATCGATCACACACCCGGTAGCTGGTCGGTATCTTCAGGTGCACGCTGTTTTTGACGCCCGTGAGCAAGCATCCGGATTGTAGGGAACCAACTCGGCTGGACTTGCGAATCTCAGGATTCGGGCGCTGTTGGCCACAACGGCAACGTGTGGAATCAGCTGAGGGTCTACTTCTGGGCGCATTGATTGGAGACAGACCGTTCAAAGGACATCATCTATTGGTTGGCGATCAATAGCGAAGGAGGTGACGCCGTTGAAACGTCTCTACTGGAGATCGACAAGAAGTATGAAGAGTTCATGCACGAGACCTTGAAGAAGACTTCATCCCGCACTCTGGCCACGGATTATTTTCTAATCCCCGATTTTGTGGTGAAAGCGATCGAACAGCACCAGCATCGCCGGCGGTCCTCGCCGCGACAAAGGCGCTGGTCGTTGCCCGTAGCTCTCTGTCCGCTCACCTGGGGAATGCGCCGCTCGCAGCAGCGCGATCGCCATCCATGAGAAACCTTAGCGGACATTCTCTTCCGAACATTTATCTTGTCCGATTCCATAGCTCTCGGGCCCGGATCATGCCACGCGCCCTGCCACCGCCCAATGCGCAGTCGCCGGGCCCGAGAGGCGAGATGGGGGAAGCATGATCGACGATGTGACCTTTCCGATCGTAGGGAGAATCTCGTGAGCCTTCCGGTGGACCTGCGGAATCGAGGCATCCTACTGCTGAACCAGCAATGTTGGGTGTGGGGACGAGACATTCTGCGGCCGGAAGGCAACTTGCTGATTGAATACGGATTCGACAAGACCAAGCCTCCGAAAGGTATCGAAGGGTCCACCCAGTATACGTTCAAAATGGCATCGGGCACGATCATACGGTTATGGGGTTTTGGCATGTTCTATGGACGGACGCGTGGAATCCATTTGAACCGCTACGAATTCGAGCCTAGGGTGGCCCGGATCACGAATGATCTCTGGCATGCCGATCAGTTAGGCCCGATGGTTCCTTTGCGGAGGTATTCGGGGCTGCGGCCTATTCTTCTCTGGATCGCCTCGTACGAAGAATGGGTGTTGACAACATACGGTCGAACCTATCGGAAGCAGTGCTTGATTGGGTGGAAGAAAAAGAATGCAAATCCCGGATCTGTTTCGCAACAATGGGCGGAGCTTGCGGACGATATCCACCTATGGTGGGACTATGAAGGAAGTCATCAGCGCAGGACGGGTATCCTCGCGCGATTCGACTCGACGCACATTAAGACCGCTGTGACTCCCCCGAGCACCCGAGGCCTATCGATCGTGCGGACCTGTCGCCGCTGGACTCGCGAATCTCAGAATTCGGGCGCTGTTGGCCACGACGACGAAAACACCAACACTCTGGGCGAGAGCCCCCGTAAGGGGATCCAGTACCCCCCACGCGGCCAACAGAATTAGAACCACCGACAGCCCGAAGGCGAGCCATACGTTCTGGCCAATGACACGACGCGTGGTGTCGGCGAGGCGGATAAGCTGCGGAAGCCGCCTGAGATCCGTTCCTAAAAGAGCGACATCGGCTCCTGCCAGAGCTACTTCGTTAAGATCGGCACCGATGGCCACTCCCACATCTGCTCCACCGAGCGCCGGAGCGTCGTTCACTCCGTCTCCTACCATCATGACGACCCGCCCGGCGGCCTGCTCGGCCCGCACCATATCCAACTTCTGGGCAGGAAGAACTTCGGCGACGACCTGGTCTACGCCGAGTTCGTCGCCGATTTCCTGAGCTGCCGCAGCTCGGTCTCCAGTGAGCAGCACCAAGCGATCGATCCGCAAACCGCGCATGGCGGCAAGCGCTTCACGCACCTCGGCACGGGGCTTATCGTGGAGTATCAAGCGCCCAAGGCAGCGCCCACCATGGGCCACCCATACCTGCGAAACCTGATCGCCGTCTTCGGGCCCGGTATTAATGCCTAACTCCAACAAGAGTGCCCGGCGTCCGAGGACGGCCTGTTGGCCATCGACAATGGCCACTACGCCGAGCCCTGGTTTTTCCTGGAGATCCTGCGGGGGAGTACTCACGACTGCGCGCGCGAGAGCCTCGGCCACGACGGCACGCGAGACGGGATGCAGGGAGCCGAAGCCGCATGCCGCTGCCACAGTGAGCAGCCTTTGCTCCGATTCGCCGCTTACTGGTTCGATACGCGTGACGGCAGGGGCGCCCACCGTCACCGTCCCGGTTTTGTCGAGAATCAAGGTATCGACGTCAGAGGCGCGCTCGAGGAAATCCGCACTCTTGATGAGGATGCGAAGACGCGTTGCGACGCTCATCGCCGCCACGACGGCGGCAGGGCCCGCCACGACGAGAGCCGTAGGTGTGGCCACCACAAGGACCGCAATTGCGCGCGAGAGGTTACTAGTAAAAAACAGCGTGGTGGCCGCCAGGGTCAACACGAGCGGCAGCCAGACTCCGGCGCGGCGCTCGAACAACCGGAGCACGGGTACCGACGTTCGCTCCACCTCGGCCAGAAGTTGAACCACTTTTCCAAGAACGGTTTCTTCCCCGGTGCCGCGCACTTGGATTCGGAGTAACCCATCGAGAGCCACGGTTCCCGCAAATACCGGGCTTCCTGGTCCAACATCTTCATAAACAGATTCTCCAGTAATCGCGGACTGATCGACGGCAGCTCTTCCTTCGAGTACCGTTCCATCTACCGCGATTCTTTCTCCAGGCCGAACCAGGATTTCCTCGCCGGGATGGAGAGCGCTTGGGTCGACACGCTCTTCCGCGCCGTTTCGCCAGCGCACTGCCTGGTGTGCCGCAAGGGCGCGAATTCCGTCGATAGCCGCACGAGCACCGAGAGAACTGCGCTCTTCAAACAGCCTCCCCAGTTCCAGAAAAAGGGGAATCAGAGTCGCTGTGACGAAGTCGCCGGATGCAGCTGCAGCCAATATGGCAATGGAAACCAACTGGTCGGTGGCTCCACGCGTTTCTCCGGTTACGATTCCACGGACGCCGGAGATGAGCGTGGGAATCCCAACGACTGCCGCTGCCGCCGCTCGAAAGATCTCCCCGACCTGGAACTGGTCGGGGAAGACGTGCACCAAAAACGTTCCGAGGCCCAGGAGTCCAATCCCGATGATGCCCGCGCCCAGGCGGACGCTGATTCGCCTCCGCTCGGCTACTTCAAGAGTGTCAGGGATTTCTTGGCCGGTCGCTGGGACAAGGCTCAGTGAGAAATCACTCATGCGGGGGACTAACTCCTTTCTCCATCTCTTCCAATTCTTGTTTCTCCATCTCTTCCAATTCTTGTTTCTCCATCTCTTCCAATTCTCCTTCCTCTCCGCTAGGCGTCGGCTTGGCCGCGCTCGGGCGCGGTCCCGCAACGGGAGGTGCGAGGGAAATGCGAAAACCGCGATATTGACTTCCAGTGGGAGGCGGAACCCATCGGACGCTAGCGGCGCCCAACGCTTTTTCGATGGCATCGCGATAGAGCCGCTCGCGCACGACCGCCGGATTGGCCCGGTACTCTCGATCAAGGGCGCGAAAGGCACCGGCCTCGCCGCTGGCTTTGGCTAAATTGGAATCGGCGTCGGCGAGGGCTGACTGCACTGCGGAGTTCGCGTCAGCCCGGGCCCGCGGAAGGGAACGCTCGGCGAACGCTCGGACCTCATTTTGCGAAGTTTGCGATTGAATGAAGGCGCTTTGAACCGCATCGAACGCGCTCGACAGGGCCGCAGGAGGTCCGAGACGTGTGAGCTCTAAGGACGCCAGTTCGAGACCCGAATGCGCCGCGTCCAACCCCGTTTGCGCACGCCGTGTGACTGTGGCGAGGAGGGTCTTCCGCCCATCCGAGAGAACTCGGTCCACCCCCATCTCTCCGAGGGAACGAACCATGGCGGCAGTAATTTCGACCCGGAGGATGTCCTCAGCTTTGGGCCCGTAGAACGCCCACTCTGCCGGTTCACTCACGCGGTAACGGGCCACCATATCCGTCTGGATGATGTTCTGATCCCCGGTGAGTGTGTACCCTTGCTGCAGCGGATCGAGAGTTTGTTCTCCTGTTGAAGTGTAGTTGGTGCTTGAGTCAGCCGCGGGAGCCAGCGTATGAATCGGAAACTCCCACACATGCTTGACCTGCACGCGAACCACCTCATCGATCGGCTTGGGAAACGCGAAGAGCAAACCCGGACCGTGCTGTTGGAGCAGGGGAACATCACCGACAAGACGGCCCCAACGCAGGACCACGGCCACTTCATCCGATTTCACAATTGTGATTCCAGACAAGGCGTACAGCACGGCCATTGCGGCAATCCACCAGTGCATTCGACGCCACGCTTCATCGAGAACGCGAAGAAGGGGCGCTGCAAGACGCACGATTTCGGAAGCTGCCCTCTCTCCCCTCACTTCTTGTCCTTGCTCTGCAGAAGCGAGAAAGGCTCGGAGTCGGTCCGCAAAATAATAGACGTGCCAGGAGTAACCAGCTTGTTGAGTGATTCAAGGGAACGCGTGAACCGGTAGAGTTCCGGATCGGTACGATGCGCGTCGGCATAAATCTTCGCAATCCGTGCGGCCGATTCGCCACGTATACGGGCCTGTTCCTCGGTGCCTTGGGCGCGAATCCTCGCGGCCTCGAGTTCCGCTTCAGAGCGTATCTTGCTTGCGGCTTGCTGTCCTTCTGCCTGATACCTGGCGGCGAACTGGCGGCGCTCGGCTCGCATCTGTTCGAAGACAGCAGTCACATTCTCCTCCGGCAGGGCCAGGCGTTCGAGCCGGATCTGTTCGATGGCGACCCCATAGTTGTGCAATGCGAGAGGCGCGCTGTAAGACAGTAGTTCTGCTTCGACTTGATCCATCTGCAATTCGTTTGGGTTGGTCGACACCAGCGCCGAAAGGTCGTGCCCTCCCAGGGTCCCGATGGCCGCATTGGTGAGCAAGCCGTCAAGTTTGCCTTCCGTGCCGCTCTCATTGCCGATCGATTGCACAAAAGTGAGCGGATCGCCGATCCGCCAGACAACAAACGTACGCGCGATGATATTTTTCTTGTCCCGGGTCAGCATCTCCGCTTGGCCCGTCTCGTAGATGCGTCTTCGCATATCGAGCTTCACCGCGCCATCGATTGGCCAGGGCAGTTTCCAGTGGAGCCCGGGCTGAGTTGCGGCGCGCAGAGGACGGCCGAAGCGAGTAATAAGGACGGCTTGTCCTTGCCTCACGACCACAGCCGTGGCGCTAAACACAATGGCGAGCAATGCCAGGGATCCGACAATCGCTCGCAGCCAGCGCTGCGTCTTCACTGAGTCAACCACAATAAGCCTCCATCCCTTAAATAACGCGCATCCACGACTACGAAGCGACGGCCTGACAGGTTTTCCTCCAGCCCTTCGAGGCGGCGGCGAAACTTGAACTCTTCCGGCGCGGTTCGGTACTCCGATTCCAAAATGCGAAAGCTCCATGCCTGGCCCGCTGCAAGTGCGCGCGCATTCTCGGCCTCCGCACGGGCCCCATTATTGCCGCTCAGAACCGATGCCTCCGTCACGGGCACCAACTCGTTGCGATATGCTTCCGCGTTTACGACGGCCGTCCCCTTTCCTAACTCTGCGGAGACAACAGCTTCATAGTCGGCCGCCACCGGAACCGGAGGGTGCATTCCTCCGACAGTGAACGCGAGCACTTCCACACCAAGTCCGAGAGCGTCAGCGTCTCTTTGTACACTGTCGCGCATTTGCCGCGTCAATACCGAAACGTTTTCGGACAGGGCTTCGGAAAGGGTGCGATTGACGGTTGATTTCATCACTGCGCGGTAAGCGATGGCCCGAAGCGCCTCGGCCGGGTTCTGGCAGTTGTAACGCCAGGTGCGAGCGTCGGCGACACGATACTGGACAGTCGCATCGATGGTGATGAGATCTCGCCCGTTGCCAAGAAGCAACGTGTACTCGTTGGGGGCGTGTTTCACAGCCCACAGCACGTTTTCCGGTCCATCCTTTTCCTCTCCCTCGTGGCCGACCTGCACGACCTGCACTCGCTTTACGGGGATCCGAAAAACTTGATCGACTGGCCACGGCCAATGCAGATGAATCCCCGGCTGGAGCGACTGCCCGCCAACAGGTGTACCTAGACGTTCGACCAGACCCTGCTCGGCTGTCCCTACGACTGTCAGGGAGGTCGAGAGCCAGCCCATCACGCACAGACCAATTAGTAGCGGTTCCAGACTTCGGCGGACAACTGTGAGCGCCCACGTAGAGCGCAAGTCGATACCCAGCTGCCGTTCCGCGGATGCAAGAATGCTCTCCAGAATATTTGCCCTGCTTCCCAAGATAGACAGAATGGCGAGGTTCATCGGAAAAGTAACGAGGCCTTCGTGCTCGGAAATCTTTGCCCTGAGGAGGCCATAGCACACTGCCGCATCGAACAGCAAAACGGCGAAGTGCGGGATTAAGAGGATTTTGTTCAACCCGGCCCACTCTAGGCTCATCGACACGGCGGCCAGTACAAATATCCACGCCATCACCCGCGATCCTCGACATAGCCACGGGCCTTCGGGAAGGCGGGTCTCGTCAATATCTGCGAGATAACGGGCTGCCATGGCGGTCAACCCAGCCGCTCCGAGACAAAGGCTGGCAGCAATTCCCGCCGCCAGAGGAGAGAGCGGAGTTTTCGCTACCGTTGGCGTCAGTACAAGAATGATGCCAGCAATGCCAATTGCGGCGGTGCCTCTATGGATGTGTACTATCCTGAAACCACTAAACCCTAGTGGAATCCACAGACGTGTAATCGGCAAAAGACGATTCGCGGCTGCGGCTTCTGATCTTGATGGGACGCTTGGCGGTATCCTCATTCCTGCCTGCGCCTCGTCCGTAACTCCCGGCAATCCCTCGTCTCTGCCCGGAGGTTTGACCCGTGCGGCCTGGGCGACCGCGACACCGACGAGAATGCCGCTCGCTAGAACCATGGTCACGGCAATATCGAGCAGTACCGAGTTCTCAAGCGCGGAGCCAGCGACAATGGCGGTCAGCGTGGCGAGGATTGCCGCCAAGAGTAAGCCGCGGATGACGCCGCGGTACGGGTCTCGACCGACGTCCGAGTGGGAAGAGTTTGATGGCGTCACTTAGATATGCCTCTTGAGGATGCCGGAGAGGTGTCGCTTCGCGTCGCACGGTTCTCTTTTCTGCGTGGTTTGAAAATTGACGACGGCGCGCAATCCGTGCACTCGATCATTTCGGCCTTTCTTCGATTGTGTTAATTACGGGAGCGGTCCCTAAAATATCTGGACCGCAGCCAGCAATCGTAGGCGGTTCGTGAATACTCCTCATTGCAATTCCTGTGACCGGATCACATCTGCCGGCGAGCGGGATAGAAAACAATGTGACCGGGAGGGTCGTGGAATTTGACGAGGCTAGCTCTGAAAGCGTGGGCTTCAGGCCGATGTCGGGCGAGCAACGCCGCTCAGACTCTCGAAAGCAGTGTCGTTGTTTTGACCACTTGACGACATCGTTTTGCTAGCAACTCTTGCTTCTATTCTCCGCGCAAATCTTGCAGGACCGGCACAGCGTTCGATTTAGGGAATGGGCCAGGATCAAGAAACCACCACCAACGAGCGTAATCCCGACCTCCCAAAGATGAGAAGGCAGGAGGAGACCCACATAGGCGCCTGCTGTGACTCCCGCAATTCCAGTCGCCAAGAGCACAAGCACGATCTTTCTTCGATGAACTTTGTAACCGGCCCGAAAGGCGATGAGACCGACAGCGGCCAGCAGGCACGCTAGTGTCCGGTGTACGACTTCATCTCCCGGCAAGAAGTGAGCGACGGTTGGCGCAAAAGCCAGCACGAATGGTAATAGAGCGCAGTGAATCGCACACAAAGTGGATGCGCCGATTCCAATCGTGTCCCACGTGACCCGTTGAAGACCGTTTGAAGCTGAAGACATTTCCTTTCCTTTGGACTCCGGACTGCAGCTATCGTAGGCAGACACGAACCTAATTCTCGCGCCAATTCCTGCGACCGGACGGCATTTGCCTGCGACCGGAAAGGAGAAACCTGTGGCCGGAAGACAGCGGGATCTGACTAAGGTCTGACCATGGGAACCGGGACTCTAGACGCAAAGTGACTTGGCGAGAACGGCGTTATCCAGTAACGTAGCGATGAATGACCAACCAGTTGAGCATTCACGGGCCGATCTTGGCCAATACGTTGGGTCATTGTGCCGGTGCGCTCATATTCGGCACACTGCTCTACCTGTTCCTGATCGATTGGTATCGCTCACGGAGGGTACGGAGCCGTCTCTCGGCAGTCGCTTGCGGCTTGGCGTTTGCTTGGAATTTCGGCTCTATCGTCGCGATTGCCCTCAGCGCAAGCGGAAGCGATTTTGCGAACATCGTCTTCACCGCGAGTTTCTCCGCACTGACCTTGCTACCTGCTGTCTTATTGCACATTTCGTTGAGCGCCCGGTATCGTTTCCTGCTGTTCAGTGGATATGCTCTGAGTGCAGCCAGCGTCATTCTGAACGTTCTAACCTCTCTTTCCGCTCCAAGGAGTTTGCAACACGACGCCATTCTCTTGATAACGATTGGTTTCGCGGTCTTGTCCTGTGTGTCGGTCGTGCTGGAAATGCGGAACGCCGGAGGCGCCGCCGGATCGCGCTTGGCGGTGGCAATGTCGCTTCTGTTGTTCGCTATTTCGTTCGTTCACTTTGGAGAAGTCCATCCGCAAGCCGCTTGGCCGTTTGAGATTCTGGTGCACCACGCCGGCGTTCCACTTGCCGTGTTTATACTTCTCCACGACTATCGGTTCCTTTTACTGGACGCATTCTTGCGTCTGGTCGTGAACGGCTTCCTTGCATCCGGGATGGTCGGCGGGGCCACGTTCTTGGCTTGGCGGCTCCATGCCTTCGCGCACGTTGCTTGGGACCCTTTTGTGACCGCGATAGCGTTTGTGATGATGTGCCTCCTGCTGATCGGGTTCGAATACGCACGGGGCCGCGTACAGGGTTTGGTGACTCGCATCGTGTTCAAGCGCCCTGACATCGAGAGTATTGAGAGCCTACTTCGCGGGGAATCGGGCTCAGCGGCCAGCGAATCCGGCTACTTGGATTTTGCCTGCGCGCAAATTGCCCGCTACGTCGCGACAGACGACTTCTCCATCAAGGACTCCATTCCCTCGCACTTTGCTGGCCGGCGTCTCCCTTTGCCTTTGCTGGAGCGATCACAGCGGCAATCTTTTGAGTCGTATCCTTGGGCACAGGTGATCGTGCCACTTCAGTTTTCTCGCGGCGACGCAGTGTTTCTATTTCTGGGTATCCGGCAAGGTGGAAGGCCATATTTGAGCGAGGATCTGGCAGTCCTCTCGCGACTCGCTTCGATCATGGTGGAAGCCATCGAACAGTTGCGGAGTATGGAATTGCAGAAGCTGGCGTCGCAAGCGGAGTTACGGGCCCTGCAGGCTCAGATCAACCCGCATTTTCTGTTCAATTCGTTGAATACGCTCTATGGCACAATCTCGCGCGACGATCCCGAGGCACGCCGCCTGGTCCTGAACCTGGCGCAAGTGCTGCGCTATTTCCTGCAATCGGATCGGGCTTTTATATCGGTCGAAGAAGAGATGAAGATCGTGCGCGCATACTTAGAAATCGAAGCGTTGCGTCTAGGGCCGAGGTTGCAGACGCGCCTTGAAGTTGATTCTGACGCTCTTTCAGTGGAAGTGCCCGTGCTCTCAATTCAACCTTTGGTTGAGAATGCAGTCAAACACGGAGTGGCAAAGAGTTCCGGAAAGGGTTTTGTTCATCTTAAGATCACGACTGCGGGACCAGATTTATGTGTGGACATAACGAACTCTGGACTGTTCATGCCGGAACAATCCAGCGGCAATGGCGGAGTTGGGCTTTCCAATGTGAAGAGACGCCTTGAACTGTGCTACGGGGCCGATGGCGAGGTGGTTATCAACGCAGGTCGGACTCAGACCACCGTGGGCTTTCGGGTACCTCTGCAACGGCAATCTGGCCACATCAAGAGATTGAGTGATGTCGCCGATCATTGACGTATAACGCCCGTTCAACTAAGAAACCTTGCCGTCCACGATTAAAGGGCAAACTCCAATGCAGCGCTTGGACTACATAGGGAACGGTGACATTAACTTGAAAGCCCTGATCGTCGACGACGAACCCGTTGCTCGTAGCGTCCTGCGCGACGAACTTCATGAACTTGGTTCGGTCGAGATTGTCGGTGAGGCGGAGAACGGCGCGATCGCCCTCGACCTCATCCGCACCCATCGCCCAGACGTGGTGTTCCTGGATTTGCAAATGCCCACCATGAGCGGGTTTGACGTGATTCGGCGGCTGGGAGACGGGTCCCACCTGCCCACGATTGTGATTGTTACCGCGTATGACCAATATGCAATCGAGGCCTTTGAGGCCGGCGCTATTGATTATCTGCTGAAGCCGGTTGGACAGGAGCGGCTTGCCCAGGCGGTTGAACGGGTGCAGAGGACGGTTTCAAGGAAGCCGGAGATTGCCGAGAACCTTGCGAGACTACAAGAGATTGCGGAGCCCGTCGCAAATCGCCGAACGCGCAAGGTAGTGGGACGCGCAGGGGAAGAATATTTTCTGCTGAACGTAAATGAGGTTTATGCCTTTCAGGCAGAAGGTGAACTGGTTTGGATCGTCACAGCAAACCGGAAATACCTTGCGACGCAGACGCTCCGGAAACTGCAGGAACGATTGCAAGCATCGGCGTTCCGGCGCATTCATCGCAACGCATTAGTAAATATGGACCACGTGCGGAAGATGACACATTTAAGCAGTCAACGATGGCTTATCACTCTGTGCAATAGCATGGAGTTTATTGTCAGCAAGAGACAGGCAAAGACGATTCGCCAGCTATTGGGCTAGTCCGTGGACATTCTCACCCTATTGTTGAGTCTGATTCGAGGTGTCGTCCCGGCGCTTCAGCGTCGGACGATCGTCGTCGCTGCTACTGCTCGTGCCGCTGGTCTTGTCACTGGTTGAAGCGCGGCGCAGGCTAGGTTTGTTCGCATCCTTTTCTTCGATGACCTTGTGCCGGTTCTCGATAGCGGCCAGGCGCGCTTTCACGTCATCAAACTCTGAGGTATTGACGATGTACTGCGCGCGGGCCGGAAGAATGGTCGCGATCTCCTTCTGCGACGCCTCAATGCGGTCGGGCGTCTGCGGGTGCGAAGCGAAAGCCTTGGCGATCGTGCCCGGCTTCTTCTTCTCTTTCGCCTGAATCTTTTCGAAGAAGCTGATGAAAGCCTGCGGATCGTATCCCGTCTTATACATATATTGCAGGCCGAGATAGTCCGCTTCCGCTTCGTAATTGCGTTGGAACTTCATAAACGTCAGTGGCAAGGCCAGGCCGCTGGCTTCGTAGATTCCGTAGCCGATACCACCCCCAACGAAAATCAGCGGGAGGGTGGCGATCTGCGCAATATTCATTCGCGTCATCTGGCGCATTCCATGGCGCGCGCAAACGTGCGAGATCTCATGCGCCATGACGCCGGCCAATTCGGCCTCTTCATCCGCCGCCAAAATCAACCCGGAGTTCACATAGAAAAACCCTCCCGGCAGCGCGAATGCGTTCACTTCATCCGAGTCAATCACTTTAATAGTGAACGGCACTTGTGCGTCAGAATTGCGTACTAGATTCTGGCCGATCCGATTGACGTACTCGTTGACGACCGGATCCTGAACGAGCTTCACGCTCCTCTCGACCTGCATCGCGTATTGCTTGCCCATCCTAATTTCGGTTTCGAGCGAGTACCAGTCGCCCAGGCCGCGCTTGCCGACGTTGCGGTTGCCGATAGCGTCGACATCGTCCTCTTTGCCGTCATGCTTGACCTTGCTGTCGGGAGGCTCCTGAATGGGGGGCGGGACGCTGGGAGGTGCATCGCTGCCGCTCGCGGAAGAATCCGTTGGCAGAGTCGGAGTAGCCGATGCGTCCGGTGGCGGAGCAGGCGGCGGGCTGGCCGGCTGTGCCGTCTGTGCCGTCTGATCCTTCGTCGCCGGTGTCGAGGACGTCTGTGCCTGTGAAGCTTGCTGCGCGGCCGGTGCCTGGGAAGCTTGATCCTGCGTCAGCGCACACACCGCCAGCAGCACGATTGCACTCAGGGAGATCAACAGTTTACGGAACGACATTTGGACACCCTGTGGGAAGCCGGTCGGCCACACTGGCTACAACCTCGATGTTAAGTCAATATTCGCGACGTTCCAATTGGTTGGACCCTGGCTCAAGCAGGAGAGTCACCCCATCGTCTTCACAAGAACGTACGACTTACTTTCTTTGTTGCAAGCTCCCCGCTCCTTATATAGTCCAGAGCGCTGTATCGGAGTGTAATCTTAATCGCGGACGGCAGGTTTTTTACATGAACGGGCGCTATAGGTCAATGATCGGCAACATCACTCAATCTCTTGATCTGACCAGACTGCCTGTTTTCGCCTTACCATACTCACCGCAAGCAGCATGGGCGGGGGCCCGTCCGTGCTGCGTCAGCGCTCGGACTACCTCGCTACCAGCCCAAGAAGAACTGCGCTGGATATGAAAGAAAAGCCACTCACCAACGCATGCTGCGCATATCGTGGCGTCTCGGTGTGTTGCCCGAGCACACCTCTGACGGCACTGGCGATTATGTAGAAAAATCCACCCGCAACATGTGCAAACAATATGTCCAACCAGAAGGTGGACATGGAATTCACTAGGTAGAATCCGATTACGCCTCCGACAATTGTCATGCTTTCCACTCCCAGCGCCCACGTGACCGCCTTTGTGCGCTGGATCCCAGCCCCGAGCAGTAGCAGTATCAGAGCCAGACCTTCAGGTATCTTGTGCACCGATATTCCAGCCACGAGGCCGACATCGGGATGGCCGAGCAGATTGTCTCCGAAAGCGATGCCAAGCCCGTCCATGGTGCAGTGCAGACCCAGGGCGACCATCAACATCATTGCCATCTGTGCCAGTTGCGGACTTGGTTGTTCGAGGTCGTTTACTGCGCAAGCTGGACAGACGTGGTAGACGTATTTACCAACAATCCAAAGTACGAAATACCCGCTGGCGCAGGCAAGAAGGATTGTCGGCCAGGTCAAGAACTGTTTGGCATCAGGTAATACATCAAACAGCGTATCCGCCAGCAGCGTGCCCATCGCCACGGCGACCAACAGGCTGAGGCGATGCAAGGCGATTTTGCGAAGGGCGACGCCGAGCGCTACCCCGGCAAAAGCAAACAGAGTTGCTACGGCTGGGTGCAAAAATATCACCTCTATGGAATGGGTCACGGAGAACATATTAAACTATACCGGTAAAACACATAGTACCATACCAGGTATGGTATATTGGAGCATGAGTCAACTATGAGCCATACAGTCAAAGAAAAGCAAAATCTCCTTCTCAGAGCCAAGCGCATCCAGGGGCAGGTGGAGGCGCTGGTACGCGCACTTGGCGAAGAGCGCGATTGCTCCGAGGTCCTGCAAGTGATGAGCGCGGCGAGAGGAGCCATGAACAGCTTGATGGCCGAGCTTCTGGAAGGCCACATCCGGAGCCACGTTCTCAACGGAAAACATAAGCCGAATTCACAGCAGGTCGTGGCCGCTGATGAAGTGATCGACATGGTCAAGTCGTACTTGAAGTAACCTCTTTTGAGATCGTAAGGAATTTCTGTATGAGATCCTCGCCCTTGAGCGCAAAGCCCTCGGCCCACGGTATGCAACTGGAGCGGACGCGGCCTTCTTCAGAGATGAAAGAACCCGACTCCGACGGCGTACACGACGAACACGGGATGGAGTGGCTCGAACTCGTCCGCATTGCCTTCGTGGCCTTGGCTGCGGCTGCTGTCTGGTTTCGGATTTGGGAGCCGTTTCCGCGGATCAGCGTAATTGGCATCGCGGCGGCACTCATTGGCGGCTACCCCATTTTCAAGGAAGCCTTCGAGAACATTGTCGAACGAAAGATGACGATGGAACTCTCGATGACCATCGCTCTGCTTTCGGCGTTGGCCATCGGAGAGTTTTTCACGGCCTTGGTGATCATAGCCTTTGTACTGGCCGCCGAGGTTTTGGAAGGGCTCACGGTCGGACGAGGCCGGCGGGCGATCCAAGACTTGCTTGATTTTCTCCCGCGAACGATCAGTGTCCGGCGTGATAGTCAGGTCATTGAGATCCCTGCTGATCAGGCGGAGATCGGCGACTCTGTTGTCGTAAAGCCCGGTGGCCACATCCCCGTCGATGGGATCGTGCTCGACGGGCGGTCTTTTGTTGACCAGGCTGCGATCACAGGAGAGGCAATGCCGGTGGAGAAGTTCCCCGGTGACGCGGTCTATGCGGGAACCATCAATCAGTCGGGAGCCTTGGAGATTGGCGCACAGAAATTGGGGCGCGACACCAGCTTCGGAAGGATCGTGGAGGCAGTTGAACGGGCCGAGAAGTCGCGGGCTCCAATTCAGAAAACGGCCGATCGCCTAGCTGGCTATCTGGTGTATTTTGCACTGGGCGCCGCCGTCTTGACCTTTCTTATCACTCACAATGTCAGATCAACGATTTCCGTAATCATCGTCGCAGGAGCCTGTGGCATCGCTGCGGGAACACCACTGGCCATACTGGGCGCAATCGGTCGCGCCGCGCACCACGGAACGATCATCAAAGGCGGCCTCTACCTGGAATCTCTGGCCGCTGTCGACACGGTGGTATTGGACAAGACCGGCACGCTAACCTTCGGAACTCCGCAGATTCATGATGTCGTTTCGAGTGACGGTTTCGCGGAGCGTGAAATAATTGCCGCCGCCAGCATCGCTGAGCGCAGGTCTGAGCATCCCTTGGCCAAGGCTATCATCGCAAGGGCGGCTGATCTCGGCCTTCCCGTGGTTGAGCCCGACAGGTTTACATACACGCTGGGTAGGGGAGTCAGAGTGAGCTTCGAGGGCGAGGAGATTCTCGTGGGCAGTCGGACGCTCCTGACGGAGCACGGCATCCGGAGGATTCTTCCGCTCGACGGCAAAGGCGTAGATGGAGCTTCGGAGGTTTACGTTGCCAGGGGCGGACAAGTTCTTGGGAGCATCCGAATTGCGGACGTTTTGCGGCCAGAGGCCAAGAACGCAGTTGCCGCAATGCGACAGATGGGGTTGCGAACTGTTCTGTTGAGCGGGGACACACAGGCCGCGACTTCATCGGTTGGCCGCGACCTCGGCGTGGACGAAACAGTGGGAGAACTCCTGCCGGACCAGAAGGCAAAATGGGTCCGCGAGTTGCGCGCAAAAGGCTGCAAAGTTGCAATGGTCGGAGACGGCATCAACGACGCTCCTGCCCTGGTCGAGGCCAATGTTGGTATTGCGATGGGCTCGGGAACCGACGTGGCTAGGGAGAGCGCTGATGTGATCCTGATCGGAAGCGATCTCTCGAAATTAGTCGAAACTCTGCGGGTCGCTCGACGTTGTCGCGGAATCATCATGCAGAACTTTGTGGGCACGCTGGTCGTGGACAGCGTGGGCGTGGGAATGGCAGCCTTCGGTTTTCTCAATCCGCTTCTCGCCGCCTTCATTCACGTCACCTCAGAGTTGGCATTCATCCTCAATTCGACGAGATTGTTGCCCCGGAGTTCCGAAGCCGGTCAATGAGATCCAGGAGTCGTAGCGAGACTGGGCTGTGAGTGTGCATCTTGCTTATGCGATCCAGAGTCCGAGAGGACGGGCTTGGGCAGTTCTAATTCGCCCTGGCGATCATCGGGATTTTGATCACGGCATTCGTTGTGCTGTCTCGCAGATCACAAGGACCGCTTGATATGGAAGAAATCTACGGCCTATTGGATTGAGCAGCTTTTGGAGGCGGGACGGATCAGGCACCGTGAACAAGGATCGAGAATTTCCACTAGAAACGAAGCGCCTTGTGGTCGGGCAAATTACGATCTGCCGAGGCTGTTGCTGCGGCAATGTCGAGCGTGGTTTGCCCGAAGTTCCAGTGGAATGGCTGAAGAGTGAATGGCGGAAACGGGGATTGTTGAAGAGAGTACAGTTGACGATTAGCGGTTGTGTTGGTCCGTGTGATGTGCCGAACGTAGTCGTGATTACAAGCGCATCGGGCACAGAATGGCTGGGGCATATCGTTAACTTAGACCAGTACCGAAGCCTGCTTGAGTGGGCTGTCCGGTGTCGGGATGCGGGAGAGATGCTAACCGTGCCGCGCGAGTTCCATGAATACAGGATCAGCCCGTTTCGTTCTTAGAGTCTTGTGGAATCCGTGGAGAGTCGTCGAACGGCCTTCCACGAAAAGGAGTGCGGCCTATGACCGATGCACGTAGTCTATCGGCAATCTCCTCCGTGCTGGTGGCGGTCTTTCCTATCCTTTCATTGCTGGCAGCGGCTCAAGAAAGAAAAGAAGTTCGATATACCGTGGGGCCCAAAGCCATTGTCTCCATCACGAATAACTACGGGGCCATCGCGGTCAAGTCATCCGGAAGCGATCAAGTGTTGGCGACGACAATATCGTATTCAGACGCGGTTACGTTCGAGAACGATCAACATGGCAATCGGATTGAGCTTCGCGCTAGTTCTGGGCGTCAAGGGTCCAATCTTGTGGATTACACGGTTGTTGTGCCCGCCGACGCATTCGTGACCCTGCGGTCGTCCGATGGGAGGCTTTATGCGCAGGGACTACGCGGCGATGTAATCCTCGAAGGTACGACTGGAACGGTTGAAGCGGCCGATATCAGCAAGGCCCACCTGCATGTGAAGACTCTCGGCGGCCAGGTTAACTTGACGGACATTCGCGATAGTCATGTGGACGTACGTTCCGTAAGTGGCAACGTCAACCTCCACAACGTGAGCGGGTCGTCGTTTGAGGTGAACTCCGGAAGCGGTCGAATCACGTATGACGGCGACCCCGGTTCCGCGGGAGAATATCTCTTCACGACCCACTCGGGAGATCTCGAAGTCTCGATTCCTGCCAGCGCTCCGGTTGATATCAAGGCTCATTCACTCAAGGGTGAGGTCGATCAGGTGTTTCCGAGCGTCGGCAGCATTTCCGCGCTGAGCCAGAATAGCTTGCTAAAGGCCGGAATTGTGAATGCATCCCGATTTGTACTGCACTCGTTCCGTGGGAGGATCCACATCCAGCGACCGTAATCATGCGGGAGGGTTATCAAGCTTCGGGGATTGCCTCAACGTGCGTAGAGCATTACTACCAAAATCGCACTCGCCATCGAGATCGAAGCCTCCATGGATTCGAGCATTCTTGTCGGAGGCGAAGCACAGTGACATGATGACATCAATCCTCAAAAAGGGTCAGAAGCGGAACAAGAAAGCGAACTCCAGTGAGGAGATCATTCGGCTGGCCTTGATAATTCTGTGGGCAATAGTGGTTGTTGTGTTGGGTCTCCACGGTGGACTCGCGTTATCACACCACCACTAGCAACGCGGAAGCACAAAACACAAGCATGCTGTGTAGCCAAAGACTCACTTGGCACGTCCCAACAGAATTGGGCGAACGTCTCGGGCACCCAAGTCGAATTCTCGTCAAGCGCGAGAGTTGGAGGCTAGGCACCCCCGTTGCATTCTTTTCCCTTTTTGGTAAGTCACTGTTGTCCGTTCCGAGACATGGGTAACAGAACGTTCCGGAGACATGGGTTACACTTTTCAGCCCGAAGGGGGCGGAGAGGGGATGCCATGGAAGGAGCGTTCTGTGATGGACGAACGAATGCGGTTTGTGATCCGGCTCAAGGACGGCGAGACGATGGCTGCGCTGTGCCGGGAGTTCTGTTCAATCCCGCGCCCAGTCTTCCGTCATCACCGTTCTTTTTGAGGGCGTTCGTTAAAGTGGGGAATCCGGTTGAAGGCGATTCGGTCTGAAGCCGAACACCATTCCGTTGTGATTCCGAACAGCATTTCGCTCTGAAGGCGAACAGTTCTGGCTCCTCCACCGGAACTGCGTTCGGCTTGGAGCGGAATGTTTTCCACAAGCGAAGAGCAGGGGGTAGCGACCGCTGGACAATCACCCGGCAATGAACTCCACGAGCGAAGGAGATCGAGGGTGCCGGCCAGGAAAAAGTCCATGCGGAAAACCAAAGAAGTTCTGCGGTTAGTGCACGCCACAAGACTCGACTTCAAGCCCTCGTTGCAGTCGCTCGGAAGCTGCTTCATGCCATCTGTGGGGTTCTGCACACTAAGACTCCTTATGACGGTCGCAAGCTCTTCCCGTTCCTCATTCACAACTAGCACCATCTCCAATGCTGCTCATGATCTCAGATTCACGAACAACGACGATGCGAAGCAGCAGCGCATCTTTGCGAGAGTTGGCGGCGCGGGCCGGACTCGAACCGACGCATAAAGGTTTTGTGGACCTCTCCCTTACCCCTTGGGTACCGCGCCTTGTTGGAATTGCCGAATAGCGAGAAAGATGCCGATGACGATCATGGGGATCGTTAGAAGCTGTCCCTTACTCATCCATCTCCAGTACACCGGCTGTCCGAAATCCGGTTGCCTCCAGAACTCGTCGATGAAGCGCCCCACGCCGTAGGCGATGCACGCTGCTGCTGTCGTCAGTCCTGCCCTGGTGGTTCCGGCATAGACCCATTGGGCGATGAACAGGACAAGCAGGCCCTCGATAACGCAGGCATAGATCTGGCTCGGGTGCCGTGGCACATTGACCCCATGAATCAGCGGAGCTTGTGGAAATACGACAGCCCACGGAACAGTTGCCGGTCGTCCCCAAAGCTCGCCGTTGACGAAGTTGGCGATGCGTCCGAAGGCGATGCGGAGAGGACCGACGGCTGCGGCGGCGTCCAACAGTTGCAATGGGTCGATATGGTTTCGACGCAAAAACAGCCAGAGCGCGAGAACAAGACCAAGGATTCCGCCATGACTGGCCATGCCTCGATGCCAAACGGCGAAGATTTCGAGCCGATGACAAACTACCTGTTGAGCGTTGTAAGAGACGCAATAGTCCAGCGTGCCGCCGACAAGCACTCCAGTTGTGGCATAGGCGATGAGTGCTCCAACCTGATCGACCGGAACCGGCAAGCGTCCCTGCCGTGCCCAACGCAAGAAGAGCCATGCGGCAACAAGAATGCCTGCCGAGCAGGACAATCCATACCAGCGAATACCAACGCTTCCCGAGGAATGCACGATCCACGGATCGAGGTTATCGACCCAGCAGTGCTGTTGTGTTGATGGAAGCAGATTCATGCCGGTATGCAATACCTCGGATGCTTAGAGCGTGTTTGGTTGGGTTCGAGCAATCGAGTTGGGATGAGTTTCTCCGGTTGGCTCTCGTGCGCTCCAGACCCTCAAGGCGATGAGATAAGCGAACAGAACACATCCCAGCGGTAGAGCAAAGCGATCGATGTCGAGTTGCAGCAACTCTGCCCCGCCGAGACCGAACGAGAACACCACGACGAAAATCCCCAAAGACCGCGATGCGCGCAGGGCCCGCCGTCCTCCGGCAATCGCCTGGCTCTGCGTACGAGAAGCCAGATACCCGTCCATCCCATCTACAAGCATCATGCCCGCAGAGAACATGAGACCGAGAAGCCAGGGGTTTATGTCAGCCGCGAGAACCAGCGCGGAGAGTTGGCTGGCGGTCTCGAAACCCGCACCGAAGAGAATGCCGAGCAGCAGAGGGCTGCTTCGAGCGATGCGGGAAAAACCACGATGACGATGCGTGACGGGTTTGCGCAAACGCCATAAGTTGACCGCGCCGAGCAGGATCAGCAGCCACGGAGTGTAGGGGCCAATGCTCCGCGCAAGCAGCCCACCTACTCCAACGGCCAGCAGCGTAACCAGAAGCCCATGCCCGATGGCAAAGAGAACTCCGTTCCAACGGGAGGGTCGAAACTACTCTCGCTCCCGTCTGTTTCAAGTGTCAGTTTCCTAAGAAACGTTGAATGGCAAAGAGACATCGTTACGCCCAGGCTGGGAAAAATTCCCTATCGCTCTAACTGGTTCTTCGTAGTCGAATTCCAATCGATACCGCGCCAAGTCGTCGACAGTGATCATTTTGAGCTCGTGCATCTTGCAGAACCGGACGAGGTCAGGTACGCGTGCCATAGTGCCGTCATAGTTGAGAATCTCGCAGATAACGCCGGAGGAGTGTAATCCTGCGAGGCGCGCAAGATCAACAGCAGCCTCCGTCTGGCCACGGCGCTCCAAAACCCCGCCGGGGCGGCAACGAAGCGGGAAAATGTGTCCCGGCCGCGCCAGGTCTTTGGGACCGCTGCTAGGATCAATGGCGGCCCGAATCGTTTGCGCGCGATCGCGGGCCGAAATTCCGGTGGTTACGCCCCGCCCCTTCGCATCGATTGAGACTGTGAAGGCGGTGCTGTGCAAAGCAGTGTTATCCACCGCCATCGGTGCAAGCCGTAGCTCATCGAGCCTTTCGCCCGTCATGGCAAGGCAGATCAGTCCTCGCCCGTGGATCGCCATGAAGTTGATGGCTTCCGGCGTGATCATTTCCGCTGCCATTGTCAGGTCGCCTTCGTTCTCTCGATTTTCGTCGTCGACAACGACGACCATGCGTCCGGCTCTAAGTTCGCAAATGGCGGACTCGATGCTCGCAAAGGGGAACCGTGCCTCAGTTACATTCCAACTTCTCTCGCGGCATCGACTAATCCCATCGGTGCGTGTGCGTTTCGCCCACCCCGTGCTTTCACGGCCTCCTCGACTGAGCACGTGCTTCATCTGGATCCTCCCGGACCCGAAGGCACGCAATGGGATAAGCATCCCGCCCCGCGCAGAGCAACGCCATCGTCCGCCCAGGATAGGCTGGGGATCAGAATGTGCAGCACTAACGCAATTGCCAGAATCAGAAGCGCGATTTCCGCTGTCTTCATAATTGCTTCTCGTCTCAGATAAGAACTTGTATCGTCTACGGGAAGGGCGACTGCTCTGTTGCTAAGCGCCTCTGCGAATCTCGCCATTGCTTCGACCTCGTGAACCGCGATCTTCATTTCCTGCCAGATCGCAAATGCAACAAACCTTTCCTCGCCCCGATGACAACAGCCCAGCTGGCAGTGGCCGTAGAACTTGCGCGCCACACTTCCGTCATGTTCTTCGCCGGCTCATTCGCAGGAGTACATTTCTGCTGTGGCGCGTACTTGGAAGCGCACTTCGCCTGGAGTTGCTTCGCGTGGAAGACGCCGTCGTGCCCAAAGCTGCCCTCGGCCAGCGCTTGCGAATTGTCTTTGAAAGTATTGGGCGCGCTTCCGTCCCGCTGTACGCCACGTTCAGGAGCAGGCCGTTTTCCACCATGACAAAATCGACTTTTGTTCCCGCACGTTTGATCGAACCTGGCTGGACGTTTCCAGCCACGCGCAGCCGTCTCGTGTATGCAGAATCGCCCATGCCACGCAATTCCTTAATGGTGACGTAGTAACTCTTGCTTTCCTGCACGCCGGTGTAGGTCAGATACGCGATCGCCAAAAGTATGAGAAGGGTTACACTGCCGAACTTGAGATACTTGGAGCTTTCACCAAACATAAGAAACTCTCGATTCACGGCAATCTGTATTCCGCCAAAAGCGGATCGAGCCGCATCAGGCCGGCTCACCACATACCGGCCTGCTGGGTCTCGCCGGCGGATCGGATTGCAACTTTTCTGCTCTGGATTGGGAGGGTTGTGCCAGGTTTGACTTGATGTAATTTTCGCCTGCGTACATCATCTGCTTCCACATCTCGTAGGCTCGACCCTCTTGATTCAAGAAATTCAAGGCTTGTTCCTGATTCAGATGCCTTCCATATTCCGCCACGACCTGCATCAGGTACGCGGATGTAATCTCGGCAACAACTCTGTCGCGTTTCCTTCTCACGTCTCCATCCTCACCTTGCGGTTACGGCGCCAAGTCTTGGCGAATGGCAATGGCGCCAATTTGCCCGTCATCCGACAGATGGCGCCCGCATCGAGCTGATCACCTCCTGATCCGTGCAAGTTCTTTCGTCCCACCAGGAGGTGCCCAGGCCGGTCGAGCGTCCTGCATCGCCAACAGACAGGAATAAAGCACTTACCATGCCATTCTGCGGCAGGCTGCCCTGCAAGTACCTGCGTCTTATTGCTTGCATGCCCTAATGCGCTATGCGGTTTCAGAAATACATCTTCGCAAGTGTGAAGATTTCAACATCTTGTCAGCTGTTGGCAGCGGACCAGGTCCTTGCGGATTGCGATGCGTCTGTTTTGAGTAAGAAGACCGGTGGCGCTGATTGAATTCCCCGTCTGCTGGAATTTTGGAAAACAGAACATTGCGATAGGTGTCAGCTTCTCAACAGAGACAGTCAGTGGGGGCAGACTCGTCGCCGGAATCTTCAGTTTTTCTGGCGGCGCGTCAATGGCTTCGGGCCAAAGTTGGAAATTGGTTCAAGCAACACCCAGAGACTGTTCGGTTGCCAGATTGCAACGCGGTATTGGGGTCGAAGGATTTTCCCTGACCACTGGACCGCCTTCCCGTTCTCGACGCTGGCAGGTGAGGCGACGTGCCACTGGCTCTGGATATCTCGCGATAAATCTCCAAGGAGGAAACATGAAGCATCTCTTTGCCGCAAAACATCTCTCTTCTCGAATTGGTTTGGCAACCTTGCTGGCCTGCGGAATGACGGCGGCCTTTCCGTCAGCTACACAAGCGCAGGACGCCGCTGGGAGTTACAAAGCAAAGTGCGCAATGTGCCATGGAGCCGATGGCAAGGGTTCGTCGATAGGCCAGAAGATGGGCGTCCACGACTTCACCTCGGCTGATGTGCAGAAACAAACCGACGCCCAACTGACCGAGATCATCAGCAAGGGCAAGGCCAAAATGCCGGCTTATGACGGAAAACTGAAGGACACGGAGATCAAAGACCTCGTCGCGTACATTCGCACGCTGGCAAGGTAACAGGAGCCTATTTGCGGACGACGGGTTAGCTCGAAGTCGGACGAGACGACGAGCTAACCGCAAGGTCCGCGAATGCAGATCGGGAAAGATTCAAAATGAACGATGAGAAGCCTTCTCCGTTAGCACCTCCGCGTACTCCCATACTCGTACTGCTCACGAGCCACTGGGTGAGCATGCTGGGCGTCGCGCTGGTAACCACCGCCGGATTCTCATGGCTGTTCGTTCTGCCAACTGAGCTTCGAGGGCATACCAGCAATCCCTACATCGGCATTGTCGTCTTTCTTCTAATCCCGATTATCTTCGTCGTCGGACTCGTCTTGATCGCACTCGGGATATTCCTTGCCCGGCAGCGCATCCTCCGCGCCGAGCAGTATCTGTTCACAGCCGCAGACCGGCGAACCTACATTCGGAAGCTCGCCATCTTTGTCGCGGTGACCACCGCCGCAAACATCGTCATCGGGACACAAGGCACCTACCGCGCCGTTGAGCACATGGAAACGCCACAGTTCTGCGGGCAGAGTTGCCACGTCATGAAACCGGAATTCGCCTCCCATCAGAACTCTCCCCATGCCAGAGTTGACTGCGTGGATTGCCACATTGCCCCGGGCGCGACCGGTTGGCTGGCGAGCAAAAAGGGTGGTACCCGGCAGTTCATTGACACGGTTTTCAAACGCGTTCATTACCCGATTGAATCGGCCATGGAAAGCAACCGTCTGGTCCCAGCCCGCGTAACTTGCGAAAGGTGCCATTGGCCGCAAATGTTCGACGCCGTGAAGCTGCGCGTACTCTTTCATTTTAAAGACGACGAGGCTAACACGCAGACGCAGACCGTCTTGATGATGCTCACGGGAGGCGGAACTCTTGGTGGGATTCACGGGAAACACCTTGGCCCCGGAGTCGAGATCCATTACGCAGCCGCCGATCCCAAGCGTCAGACCATCCCCTGGGTGGAGTACCGAAATCGGAATACCGGCGAGACGCGAATCTTCCTGGCGGATGGCTCGACAGCTCAAACCGTTGCCAATCTGCCTCGCCATGAGATGCAGTGTGTCGACTGTCACAACCGTCCCACTCACACCTTCGAACTTCCGGAACGCGCCGTGGATGAGGCCATGGGCCTGGGGCAGATTTCGACGACGCTTCCCTTCATCAAGAAGAAAGCGGTCGAACTGCTCAAAGCGAACTATTCGAGCAACGAAGAGGCCTCGCGTGCGATTCCGGAAGGCTTAGCCGACTTTTATAAGCAAAGCTATCCGGCCATCGCATCCCAACGCTCCCAGGACATCGCAAATGCCGGCAGCCAAATAGCGGCAGTCTATAACAGGAACGTATTTCCCGAATTGAAGGTCACCTGGGGCACGTATCCCAATAATCTCGGTCATACAGATTTCCCGGGTTGCTTTCGCTGCCATGACGGATCGCACTCTACTTCGGACAAGAAGATTGCTATTGTGCAGGATTGCAACGCGTGCCACGAGACGCTCGCCATTGAAGAAGCGTCTCCTGGGGTAATGAAGACGCTAGGTCTCGAAGACCGCATCGCCAACCTGCAAAGACAAAGACAGTGATACGAAAGGACTCAGGCAGCTTGCCTAACGATATGTGCGCGGACTGCAAATCCATGATAGTTACACGACTCGGCTTCCACCCTGATGCGGTGGCCGTGCGGTTTGGCGGTGCGGTGCGCGCGAAATGAAAACGAGATCGATGCCCAACAAGTAAGGAGAACGTTTCGTGGAACTGAAGAGTCGGGTGATGATACAAGCGGCCATCACACTTATGAAATTTGTATTGACGCTGCCCTTGACTGCAGTTGCGCAGGAGCTTCGATCAGAAATCAGTGTGAAGGGCACTGGATTTTTCGCAAAGAACAGTGAGGGCAACGGCATTCAGAACCTGGCAACCGTAAGAACGCGGGGACGCCATGCCGCGTGAGTGGCAACAACGTAATGATGAAGTGGCCGCCGGAGGGATTTGCCCGATGCCCGGCTGTGGTGCAATAAGCGTCGCCTTTAGAGCGACATGCGTCGTCAAACGCGATTACCTTAAGCCATGGAAATTTACGTGCCCGCGCTGCGGAATCGACTATGCCCTCGCGGAAGAGGAACTGATTTTTCAGTCGGTGCCAAAAGACTGGCTCTTGGCGAGGGTTCAACCTTCATAGACCGCGGGGCAGGCAGTCTAGAGCTGAGCGGTAGCTCCCGAAGCTCTGTTCAAATCGTCTCGTGCCAACAGATAAGTCAGGCTTGCGTCTAGTAATCCGGCCCGCGCCTTCATGGCCTGGGCCCGCGATGCGTCTCGCTGAGACGCTAACATAATGCCTTGCTTGAACTGGTCTTGCGGAGAGGCGGCACTTTCCTGCAGCGAGTCGGACCGAATTTCTGACCTGAAAACGATTACGATGCGAGCCTGGGTTGGAACGGCACTTCTTCAGCTAGAGCGAAATGGCGCCCTTCTCCGAGTGCGCGGTGAGGTATGCTTCAAATTTGCTTGACACCGCCGACATGGTCACGGCCCCGACCTGGCCGAGAAAGTCACCACGGTATAGTGCTCAATCCGGCTCAGGGTGAACTCGCAGACGCTCCCGTGCAGCGAGAGGCCAGCGAACTGAGGCTGGGCGGCGTCCGGCGAAAGGACCTTCACCTCCCAGCGGCTCAGGTCCTCGGTTTCTTGCGGATCGTCCGGCCCGCTCAGGTCCATCCCACTCAGATTCAGCCCGCTCAGATTCAGCCGGACTTTCACATTCTCTGCCGGGACCTGGTGATCGTAGTTGAGCAAGTGGAGAATCAAAGTTCGACCATCGGGTTTCCGAGTCAACTGGCCCAACACGTAACCGCGCGGTTCCAAGCTGAGGCGAGGCCCTCCGGCCGCGGCTTCGGCGCGCGCCGCGATTCGCGGCTCCGATTTTCCGGCCCTGATGATGACGCCCCCGCCGGCGGTGAACGCATCCAACCGGGCCTTTTGCTCGGCGCTGAGTTTGGGCAGGTCATCCGGCACGACCAGCACCTTGAACCGGTCCAGCGGGACTCCCTTGTCCAGGTGGGCGAGCACTTTGGTCTCGAAAAAGACGCTCTGCTGGAGGAATTCGTTGGCCAGCGAGTTGTGCGGCTCCACAGAGAGCAAGGCGATGCGCGCCACGGGCTCCGCCTGGTGATACAGATCCTGATGCTCGACCAGGAAATGGTTGTATTGAGCGATGGCCGTCCAAGCCTCTTGGGCTTCCGGCTTGCCCTTAATCAGTGCGCCGAGGAAACGGCCCTCGATGTTGCGCGAGGTGGCCGCGCCAAACGTATAGGCCTCGGCGATGGAAAGCTTCTGCTCGGCCGGGCTGGGGATGCAACGCTCGCGGGGGCCGCAGTGGTAAAGGTCATTCTCATACTTCAGAGGCTGCCAAAGCTGCTTCTCGCCGCTCAGGAATTTGATCTTGCGCGCGTTGTCCACCTGCCACTTACCGTTCCACACACCCGGAGTGTCCTTGCCTTCCTCCTCCCAGATCGCTTCGTTCATGTCGTTCATCGCAAACCGTTCCGGCGAGATATGGATATTGGCATAAACCATCACCTTGGGCCGGCCGGTCTCCCGCGCCTTCCGTTCCGCCATCCGCTGGGCATCATCGAGCAACTGAGCCAGACCGGAGTCGTGACCGATCATGTTGTCCCATGCGATCGCGTCCACACCCGCGTCCACCGCCAGCTCCGCCTTCTTCAATAGATAGGCCCGCCAACCGGGCTCGCGTGCGTCGGCTAGGCGGCGCTTCCATGAGATCTGCAAGTCGGTCATGGTGGGGCCGGCGTAGAACATGGGGACGCCGTGCTTCCATAGGCCGTATTTTTTCGTTTCGGGGTCGTCGCGGTAGGCGCTCTTCCAGAACATGTTGGAAGCCGACAGGTAAGCCGAGACGTGGATGCCGTTCTCATGGCAGCGGGCGATTACCTTTTTCAGATTCTGCCGGTTCTCATCCTCGTCTTTTAGAGACCAGCCGTTGCTCCAGGTGACCCAGATCCAGTTAAAGTCCGCCTGCTTAAGTAAGGCGAGCATTTGCTCGAAATCGCGGTCATAGATGTGGGTCAGCACGTCCTTCTCTTCCGCGCTGAACTTTTTGCCCCACCAGGTCCGCTCGGCCTTCCAGCTCTCGATTTGCCCGCCGTCCAGCCGGATAAAACGAAAATTCCCCTGCTCCGCCCATGGCGGCACGTCCTCCGGCTTGGCGCGATACAGCTTCGGAGCCGGCTGAAAAGGCTGGGCGGGGCAGTGCAGGAGGAACGCGACGACTAAACCAATGAGTCCAATGTTCTTTGAGATTCGGGCGCGTTGCATAGGTCCTACGAAACGATCAAATGACCACCTGGCCATATCCATTAGAGGAGGCAGGCGGCACCTGGATCAATAAATTTTCGCCTTCAGTTTTGGATGGCAACGAGCTTTGCCGGAAGCCTTCCAGGAGATAGCGGCCGCCGCAACGGCTTCCATTGCCCGGGATTAATCGGACGAACTAAGCGTCAGAGACTCAAAAATAAAGCGATGGCCTCCCGATACGGATGGTCGTAGAAGTCAATCCCTGTTCTGCTGTCAGGCGATTCGACGGGGATCTTCGAACAGACGTGCTGTGACAGCTCCGAAGATAAAGCCGCCAACGTGCGCCAGGTAGGCCACACCGCCGGTCTCAACCTGCGCCACAGCGCCCGCGTGTATGAGTTGACTGAGGGTCCAGACCCCGATCAACAGTCCGGCTGGGATGTAGGTGACGCGCACGAATATGAAAATAAACAACAGCGAGCGAATCCGATCGCGGGGGTACGTGACCAGAAAAGCGCCCATCACCGCAGCAATCGCACCGCTCGCGCCCAGGTTTGGCACCGTCGAGTGGGGGTTGGCTGCAATCTGCGCGAGCATGGCCACCGCCCCGCCGGACAGATAGAAGACAAGATATCTTCCCCGGCCCATCGCATCTTCGATCTCCGGAGCAAAGGCCCAGAGGAAAATCATGTTGCCGATGATGTGCGACCAACTGCCGTGCATGAACATCGCGGTCAGGATCGTAAGCCAGTGATGGCCGGAAACGATCTGGCTAGGGATCGCCGACCACTGCATCACAAATGAGTCGCCACGCACCAGCTCAAGCAGAAAAACGAAGGCATTCAAGAGAATGAGAAAGGCCGTGACCACGGGGATGCGCGCCGGACGTCGAGACGCGTCGGTTAAAGGAATCAGACCTCCCATACTCTCTCTTTCTGTTCACCGCAGTCGATGAAGGAATGTGCTCCAGGCCGTAGTGCCCGCAGCCGAAAGGAGTCTATCCCAACAAGTACAAGAACGCGAGTGAAGTGTCGTTGTTAGTGTCCGGTGAAGGCAAACCTCTGGCATTCCGAATCCGCCAAATCGCTGGCCGACTCAGTTACTTCGGGCCGAGTCGACGGCGTTCAGACGTCCGGATCTGACAAGAAGTTCGGCACCTGCCAACTTCCGCCAATTGGCAAGTGAAGATTCGGACTCCAAATGATCCACCTAAGCTGCGGCAAGATCAAGTCGCTCAATAACTTCGTGTTTCTCCATGGCTTCGATGCAGTCTGGAGAGCGTACTGCACTATTCATTGTCCGAAAGCAGGCGAGCGGCGCGAAAAAGCTGCTCTCAGGAAAACTGCGGATGCCAAAGATCTCAATCGTCGTGCCGTTTCACAATGAAGAAGAAAATGTCATGGAAATGTACGACCGCCTGCATTCGGTGATGCAGGCCACGGGGGAAACCTACGAACTGATATTCGTGGATGACGGCAGTACCGACCTCACTTACCGTTTCCTCTCCGATATCGCCACCATCGATCACCAAGTCACAGTCGTGCGGCTGGGACGCAACTTTGGGCAAACGTCGGCTTTGGCTGCCGGCTTTGCGCAAACAACCGGCAAGTACGTGATCGCGATGGACGGGGACCTGCAGCATGATCCGGCGGACATTCCCATCTTCTTGAACATGCTCAGTAAAGGTTACGACATCGTGAGTGGCTGGCGTAAGCAGCGGATTGACAACTTCTGGTTGCGCCGATTTCCCTCGCGTTGCGCGAACTGGCTGATGGCAAAGCTAAGCGCAGTGGACATCCACGATTTTGGAACGACTTTCAAAGCCTACCGTCGCGAAGTGCTGGAGCGCTTGCCGCTCTACGGAGAGATGCACCGCTTTATACCGGCGCTCGCTTCCGCCTATGGGGCCTCGATCTGCGAGGTTCCCATCCACAACGTGAACCGCCAGCGTGGCAAGTCGCACTATGGCATCTCGCGCACATTTCGTGTGCTGTTCGATTTAATGACCATTCGGTTCCTTCTGCAATACAAGGCGCGTCCATTGCATTTTTTTGGAAGATTCGGCTGCGTGAGCATCATGATCGGGTTAGGCGTGGCTTCTTGGCTGCTGATCGAGAAGATCGCATACCACATCAGTGTCATCAACGAGCACGGAGCCGTGGTTGTGTTCGGTGCCGTGATGATATTGGCTGGATTGCAACTGCTCGCCTTTGGCCTATTGGGTGATCTGCAGGTCTGGCAATACCACACGCCTGCAACGCGCACATCTTATACCGTCGCCGAGTTGCTCCAGCCACCGACAACGGTGGACGGAGACTAGGCGCAATGGCCACTGGCGAAACCAGTAACCGCGGATTCTCACGACAAGCGGAGTTATGGCTCGCCCTTCTCCTCACGCTCGCATCGTTCGCACTGCGTGTTCATCAGATCGGCTTCTACAGTCTCTCTGAGGATGAGGCGGCCAAGTGGCAGGCCATCCAGGAATACCGTCAAGGTCATTTTGTCGCGGTGAATGGCGAACACCCAATGCTAATGAAGATGCTGGCCTGGGGAAGTTTAAGCCTGGGAGAGCGGTGGAATGGTCTCGCGATCAGGCATGGATGGCCCACTGGGGCCCCAGAGGCCTGGCTTCGGATGCCGAACGTGATCCTCGGTGCGGCGACAACTTTTGTGCTCTACCTGTTGGCGCGCTCGCTTCTCGGCAGCATCGGGGCCTTGGCGGCAGCATCGTTTTGGGCATTTAGTCCGCTGCCTATTGCCCTCAATCGGCTTCTGAAAGAAGAGACTCCGCTTGTCTTCTTCTCATTGTTGGGGTGTTACTTCTACCTGCGAGCCAAACAAGCCACAAAGGAAACGCAGTTTCAAAGGCGGCTCGATCTTAGTGCGATTGGTTTTGGGTTGTCGTTCGCATCCAAGTATGCTCCGCAACTATTTGGGCTCAATGCACTCGCCTGGTATATAGCAGGCCGGCGCGGCCTCGACACCAAAGGCATTGCCTCGCATTTTCCCCGGTTCTTTGTGCTGATCGCGATTACGTTCCTGGTGTGCAATCCGGTCGTGCTTGTGCCCGCTGACGTACAAAGCATGTTGCATTGGATGCGAGAAGGTGGAGCGCAGCACACTGGTTATAACCTCGCCGGGACACTCTATCTTAACCAACCGTCGCTCACACA
>Ga0335069_10000639_pt1 | contig 57287 bp, 54 predicted proteins | sample Lox_Sample_11_FD_206714 | JGI IMG/M metagenome (GOLD analysis project Ga0335069, IMG submission 206714) | Soil microbial communities from Loxahatchee National Wildlife Refuge, Florida, United States - Lox_Sample_1.1 | ecosystem: Environmental > Terrestrial > Soil > Wetlands | place: USA... | reverse complement strand
TCATAACTTCCAGGGAATTTATCTGAGCCCGCAGCAGGCCAAGGCGCTCATGGCGCTGCTCCAGCAGAACGTCGCCAACTACGAAAGCGCCTTCGGCGAAATCAAGCTCGACCCGCGCGCCCCGGTGGGGCCAGTTCATTAATGGCTCGTTCATTGGTGACTGGTTCATCGATGGCTGGATCATCGAAGAAAAGGCAACCGGCCTCGCCGCGGGTGAACGCAAATTCCGCTGACGCGCACCTTCTCGCGCCGCATCTGCCCGCGCCGCAGCAGCTTTTGCTCTTTGCGCTCTTCTTCGCCGGACTGATGCTCCTGCACGCCCCGCTCCTGCGCCTCCCATATTTCTGGGACGAGGCCGGATATTACGTCCCTGCCGCGCGCGATCTCTATCTGACCGGTTCGCTGGTGCCGCAGTCCACACCATCAAGCCTGCACCCGCCGCTGGTGATGGCTTGGCTGGCGCTGGCATGGCGCGTCGCCGGCTACTCGCCGCTGGTCACGCACACGGCGATGTTGGCGATAGCTGCCTTCGCTCTTCTCGGGTTCTTTCGTCTCGCCCGCGCCGCATCGAACTCCCGCATCGCATGGGCAACCACGTTGCTGGTTGCCATTTATCCAGTCTTCTTCATGCAGAGTTCGTTAGCGCAGGTAGATTTGCCCGCCGCTGGCTTCACCTTCTGGGCGCTGCTGGCATTTCTTGAAGATCAACCGTGGAGGGTGGTTGGGTGGTTCTCCCTGGCGACGTTGTCCAAAGAGACCGCAATCGTCGCCCCAGCGGCTCTTTTTGTCTGGCAGTGGATTGCGACAGAAGTCGCGAAGCGCCGAAACGGCCCGTCATCGCGATGGCCCGCCATCGCGCCGCCGCCGGACCGCCGCACGCGCCTCGTCCACCTATTTTTGCCGGCCTTCGCGCTTGTCGCCTGGTTCGCCTATCACTATGCAAAAACGGGCCACGTCTTCGGCAGCCCCGATTTTTTCCGATACAACGTCACCGAAACCCTGAATCCGCTGCGCATCCCGCTCGCTTTTGTGTTGCGCTTCTGGCAAGTTATCGGATACTTCGGCCTGTATCTGCTGACGCTCGCGGGAGTACTGGCGATGTTCAAGCCGCCGCGAGCGGACGGCCGAGTTCCACGTCCGCGCATCGCAGAATGGAAGCTTGCCGCCTTCGCCATAGTTCTCGTCGCCTATCTATTCTTCATGTCCGCAGTGGGCGGAGCTGTGCTGGCCCGCTATCTTTTGCCCGTGGTGCCGCTAGTTATTCTTGTTTGGGTTTCGACACTATGGCGTCGCGTGCGTTATTGGACGCTGATCGTCGCAACCGTCGCCATCGCTTTCATATGCGGCCTCTTCATCAATCCCCCGTACGGATTCTCCCTCGAAGACAATCTCGCCTATCGTGACTATGTAGTCATGCACGCCGAAGCCGCCCGCTTCCTGGCCATCACAAGTCCAACCGCCCGCGTACTAACCGCCTGGCCAGCCTCTGACGAACTCACGCGCCCCTGGCTCGGCTACACGTCACAGCCATTTCACGTCCTGCGCCTCGAAGACTTCAGCGCCCCGCAGATCGAGCTGGCAGCGCTGGCCCGCGGACAATACAACCTCGCCTTCGTCTTCTCCACGAAATACCACCCATCGCACCCGCTGCTGGAAAACTGGATGGCATGGCAGCATCTCAAAGAACGATTCTTCGGCTACCATCACGACCTCTCCCCGGAAGAAATCGCCCAGCGCCTTGGCGGAAGAATCATCTTTCAGAAAAAGACGACCGGCCAGTGGGTCGCGGTAATCACGTTCTCACAAAGCGGAGAGTAAGAAGCTCAATTAAGGAAGAACGTGCAAGAGAGGCACAATAAGAACAATGTTGTTCTCGGCGGTTAAGCTTTTTGTCAGCCGGCTCAACTAAGTCCGCAGCAAGTGGCAAGAATGTGTCTTAATCACCACCCAGACATTCTTCCCAGCGACCAGCGCTAAGGCCTCGCGTGCAGCGATCGTGAGATGCACCTCAAACGTTACTCCGCAATCGACAAACACAGAGACAATTCCCGCCATCTCACCCAGCCGCCGAATCGTTCCCGGCAACACATTTCGCGCACTCAAGCCGCGAGGCGCCTCAGTAGCCAGCAGGATGTCACCAGCCCGAATCCCGACTCTCAAACTCGCTCCCGACTCGCCCCGCACCAAGGGCGTTTCGATATCGAGCTTCTTTCCAATGCGGCAAGTCATCGTCCCGCGTTCCGCGTGCACTCCCGTCACGATGGCGTCAAAGATATTTTCAAATCCTGCCAACTGCGCGACAGTTTCCAGTTCCGGAGCGAGCATCACATCCTGCGGCTGACCCTGCGCCACAATCTTCCCCGCCTCAAGCACCACCACTTCCCAGCCCAGCGCGAAGGCCTCCTCCACGCTGTGGGTCACAAAAAGAATCGGAATTCTGTAGTTCTGGTTCCACTGCCGCAGGTCCGCCATAATCAGCGAGCGTGTCGGCCGGTCCAGCGCCACCAGCGGCTCATCCAGCAACAGAACTCGCGGCTCCGTCACCAGCGCCCGCGCCAATGCCACTCTCTGCCGCTCGCCGCCCGAAATCTGCGCCGGAGGCCGGCCGGCCAGATGATCCACGCGAAAAGTTTTCAGCATCTCGCGGCTGCGCGCCCGCCGCTCTTCTACAGAAAGATGGCGCAGTCCATACTCCACATTTTTCAACGCAGACAGGTGAGGAAAGAGCGCCAGATCCTGCAGCACGTATCCAATTCGTCGCTTCCAACTAGGCAGATTGACTTTGGCGTCAGAGTCATAGATTGCGTCTCCGCCAACCGCAATGCGCCCCTCGTCCGGAGCAGCCAATCCCGCAATGCAGTCAAGCAGCGTAGTCTTGCCCGCACCCGATGCGCCAAAGAGAATGGTGAATCCCGCCAACGCCCGGAGATGCACGTTGAGAAGAAAGCTTCCCACAGGATTGGGAAAGCGCTTGCGAATACGCACCTCAAGCTCAGAAGAGGTTGCAATCGCCACCGGCGCGGCGTCGGCGCTCTTTACTTCCATGGGCCCGCCACCCACGGACGCCGGTTTAGCCCGTAGACAATCGACAAAAGCGCGAAGGAAATCCCCAGCAGCAGAAGCGAGGTCGCGTTCGCGCTCGCATAATTCGCCTCCTGCACACGGTCATAAATATCGATCGAAATGGTGCGAGTCAGTCCCGGAATATTTCCGCCGACCATCAAGACCACCCCGAATTCGCCAAGCGTGTGCGCGAAACTCAGTGTAAAGCCGGTCACGAGCCCCGCCTTCGACAAGGGAATTACAACGCGCCGGAAAGTTTGAACAGGTGAATGCCCCAGTGTTGCCGAAGCGTGCAGCAGCTTCGTATCGACTGCTCCGAACGAGGCGGCAAAAGGCTGCACGGCAAACGGCAGGCTATATAAGAGAGATCCGATGACGAGCCCTTCGAAAGTGAACGCCAGCGTGTGCCCAGTAAGAGATTCCCACCAGCGCCCAATGGGGCTGCGCGACCCGAGCGCCAGCAGCACGTAAAAGCCCAGCACTGTCGGCGGCAAAATGATCGGCAGCGCCACGGCAGCTTCAACCAGAAACTTCCAGCGCCAACGCGAGTAGCTCAGCCAGTAAGCGATCGGCACTCCGACCGCCAGCAAAATAAACGAGACGATCGTAGCCAACTGCAAGGTCAGCCACAACGCCTCCCAATTCATTTCGGGTGCGCTCCGGTGGCTTCTTTCGCGGGCAGGCTGAAGCCGTAGTTTATGAGCAGGGAAGTAGCCTCTGGTCGGCGAACGAACTCGAGAAATGCATTCGCGCCAGCCTGCTGCTTCGACTTCGAAAGCACCACCGCCGCCTGATTCAGAGTGGGATACGCATCGAGTGGAACCGCCCAATATCGTCCCTTGCTCTTCATCGCGGTCGCCAGCGCGTGCGAGAGTGCAATCAATCCCGCCTGCGCATTGCCCGATTCGACAAACTGTGCCGCCTGCGAAATATTCTCGCCGACCACGAACTTGCCCGACACCTGATCGTAAATCCCAAAGTGCCGCAACGCCCCCGCAGCTGCCCGCCCATAAGGCGCGGTCGTCGGATTCGCAATTGCGATCTTTTTCACCGAGGGATCAAGCAGAGCCTGCATACCGAGCTTTTGCAAATCGAGTGGGGATTCATTTGGCACCCACAGCACAAGTCGCCCCACCGCATAACGATAAAGCGAGCTGCCGGAGGCCAGCCCTTCATCGATCAACTGCTGCGGAAAAGCTTCGTCCGCGGAAAAGAAGACATCGAACGGCGCGCCATTACGAATCTGGTTTGTCAAATTTCCCGATGCCCCAAACGAGAGCTTCACGCTCTGCCCGGTCTTCTTCGTATATGCGGAAACAATCTCAGGCAGCACCGCGCTCATATCCGCCGCAGCGGCCACAGTAATTTCCTGCGCAAAAGCGGAGGCAGACAACAAGGCAATCAAAGCAAACCTTAAGAGCAAGACCCCTCCTCAAGGAAGATGGCATCGAGCACCTGCTAGCAACTGATTCAAAGTACGGTGACCACTGACCAGTGACCCATGACCGGCTACACCAACTTCATCTTCGCCAGCGGCAACTCCCGCGCCCGCTTTCCCGTCGCAGCAAACACTGCATTGCACAGCGCCGGAGCAAAAGGCGGAACTCCCGGCTCTCCGACTCCGGCGGGCGGCGCTTCGCTCTTCACAACCTCAACATCGATATGGCGCGGCGCCTGGCTCATGCGCGCTATCACAAAATCATTGAAGTTGCTCTGATTGATCGCCCCATTCGTTGCCGTGATCTCGCCGAACAGCGCGAGGCTCGTACCAAACACGGCCGCGCCTTGACACTGATTCCGAATATTATCCGGACTGACTACGGTGCCCGCATCCATCGCAGTCCACACGTTCGGAATATGCACCCGCCCCTTCGCGTCGACCTCAACCTCAACCACGGTGGCGACATAAGTAAGGAAGCTGCGATGCGCGGCAATCCCAAGCCCGCGCCCTTTGCCCATCGGCCGCTTGCCCCAATCCGAGTTCTTGGCCACGATCTCCGTCACGCGCCGCAACCGCGCCGTATCCAACGGATATGATTTGTCGTCCTCCGCTTCGTCGCCCTTCAGGTCGAGTTTCACAATCCGGTCTGGCCCGATCAATCCCAGCAGATACTCGACCGAGTCTTTCTCCGCATTGTGCGCCAGTTCATCGGCAAATGAGTGAATCGCGAATGCATGATAGATATTTGCCACGCTGCGCAGCCATCCAATGCGTACGTGATAATCCGCCGGCCCATTCTCCGCACGATGATTCGGAATGTCGAAGGGCAGATTGTTCCATCCCAAACCCATCTCATCGTCTGCGTATCTCGCTGCCGCATCAAACGTCGATCCAATTGGCGGATACACCGTTCGCTGCAACCACGCGGTCGGCTTGCCATCCGCGCCAATCGCCGCCTTCATGTACATCGACGCGACCGAATGAAAGTAGTCAAACCGAATGTCGTCCTCCCGTGTCCACGTCACCTTAACGGGCTTGCCCAGTTGTTTCGAAAGCACCGCAGCCTCGGCGACCTGATCCGGTTTCGACTTACGCCCGAATCCGCCACCCAGCAGCGTCACATGGCAAGTCACATCTTCTTTCTTAATTCCCATCACTCCGGCAATCGTCTCCTGCACCGCCTGCGGATTCTGCGTCGGAGCCCATGCCAGCACCTTGCCGTCACGATACTCCGCCACCGCCACGGGCGGCTCCATCGAAACATGCGCCAGATGCGGCGTGTAATATTCGGCCTCGATAATCTTTGCGCCCGGCCGTCCCGCCTTCGCGAACTCCGCATCCACATCGCCGACGTTGCGCACGACCTTGCCCGGTTGCCGCGAAGTAGCCTCGAGCGTCTTGCGGAATTCCGCGGAGTTGTAGCTCGAATGCGGACTCGAATCCCAATCGATCTTCAGGGCGCGTCGTCCCTTGAAGGTCGCCCAGGTGTTATCGCCAATCACGGCAACGCCGCCAAGAGGTTTGAAAGCATGTGGAGGCGTAACCGTTTCGATCACAACCGTCTTCTGGACCCCCGGCACCTTCAGCGCAGCCTTGTCGTCATACGACTTGATTTTCTGGCCCAGCACCGGCGGATGCTCAATCGAGGCATACACCATCCCCGGCATCGCAGCATCCATTCCAAAGATCGCCTTGCCCGTGACCATGTCGGGCAGATCGAACAGCGCGGTTGATTCCTTGCCGATATAGCTCCACTCCTTCCGCGATTTGAACTTCAAATCTTCTTTCTTCGGAACCGGCAACTTCGCCGCCGCGGTCGCCAACTCCCCATAACCCAGCTTTCGACCACTCGCCTTGTGCACCACAAAGTGCGGCTCCGTCGAGCACTCACTCGCGGCCACCTTCCATTGCGCCGCCGCCGCCGAAATCAACATCGACCGGCCAGTCGCGCCCACCTGCCGCATCAGTTCGAAATTACTTCGCACCGAGTGCGACCCGTCCGTATCCTGCTCGCCATATTTCGGATCGCCAATCGCCTGCTCAATCCGTACCCGCGGCCAATCAGCATCCAATTCATCTGCCACGATCAGGGGCAGTGAGGTGCGGCTGCCGCATCCCATCTCCGACCGGTGCGCGACAATCGTTACCGTCCCATCCGGCGCAACCGACATCCAAATGGTCGGATCGAACGCCGCCGCTCCCGCAGACTCCTCGCCATGCGCCACCAGCAAACGCTTCGACACCAGCCGCGCACTCAACACCAGCGCGCCAGTCGCAAGCCCACCCGCCAAAAATTTCCGCCGGCTGACATTTTCCACGATGCTCATGCGCGCTCCTTCCCAGCCAGCTCTTTCGAAGCCGTATGAATCGCCTCCCGAATTCGGCTGTACGTTCCGCACCGGCACAAATTCCCCGACATCGTCATGTCAATATCGTCATCGCTCGGGTTTTTGTTGTCCTTCAGCAGCGCGATTGCCTGCATGATCTGCCCCGTCTGGCAATATCCGCATTGCGGCACCCGAATCTCCATCCATGCCCTCTGCACCGGATGCATCGGCTGGATGCCTTCGATGGTCGTGATCTCAGTTCCGGCGACTTCTTTCATCGCAGTTGTGCACGACCGGATCGCCTCGCCATTCTGATGCACCGTGCAAGCCCCGCACAGAGCCATGCCGCAGCCAAACTTAGTCCCAGTCAGCCCAGCCACATCGCGCAAATACCAAAGCAGCGGCATCCCCGGATCGCCATCAAACGTTCGTTCCTGTCCATTCACCTTCAGCCGAATCATGGACCCTCCATGCGGTTCGTCATTCTCAACGCGGCAGACTGCGGATTTGATTGTCTATCCTAGTCGCACTCCACGAAATGCGAAAGAGCGAGAGTATTCCCTGTGCAACCCTGCGTCCCCGTGGTCAATTTCAAGAATTCTGCGCACGAAGCCAAAGCGGCGCTTTCCTCCGTGTACCTTCGTGCCCTTGGTGGTTAAGACTTTTGCACCGGCCCTATAATCGTCTGTCACTCAGGAGGCCACGTTGCCCTACGACGATCTGCGCGACTGGATCAAAGCCCTCGACCGCGCCGGAGAACTAAAGCGAATCCGCACCGAAGCCGACCCCATTCTAGAAATAACCGAAATCACCGACCGCGTCTCCAAAAGCCGCGACCAGCAGGGAAGAGTCGGCGGCCACGCTCTTCTCTTCGAAAATCTCAAAGGCCATCCCGGCCAAAAGCTTCTCATCAACCAATTCGGTTCCGCCAGCCGCATGCGCCGCGCCCTCGAAGTCGACTCCCTCGACGAAGTCGCCGACCGCATCCGTGCCTTCATGGACGTCAAGTCCCCCCAAGGCCTCCTCGACAAAGTAAAAATGCTCCCCATGCTCGCCGAGATGAGCAGGTTCTTCCCTAAAACAGTTTCTACTGGCCCCTGCAAAGAGGTGATCAAGCGCGACAACTTTTCTCTCCTCGATTTCCCTATCCTCCAATGCTGGCCAAAAGATGGAGGCCGCTTCATTACGCTTCCCTGTGTCATCACCCGCGACCCCAAAACCGGCAAGCGCAACGTAGGAATGTACCGCCTGCAGGTCTATGACGCCCGCACCACCGGCATGCACTGGCAAAGACAAAAGGTAGCCGCCGAGCACTACCGCGAACGCCTCCGCGAAGAAGCAAGAAACAATGAAAGAGAGAAGAACAAATCCGAGGGTGCCCCACCCTCGTCGCGTTCTGTGCGACAGGGTGGGGGTGCTGACTCTGACGGTGCCCCACTCAAGCCTTCCTTTGGCTTGAGTGGGCTCTCCGCCGCAGTAGACATCATGGCCAGGTCCTCAGGCGGAGCAAGACTAGCCGACGGCCGCCGTCCCCAAGGCAAGCTGGAAGTCGCCGTCGCCATCGGCACCGAACCCGCTCTCACCTTCTGCTCCATCGTCCCCGCCCCGCCCGACGTCGAAGAGTTCATGATCGCCGGCTTCCTCCGCCAGAAACCGGTCGAACTTGTGAAGTGCGAGACGGTAGACCTCGAAGTCCCCGCCCACGCCGAAATCATCCTCGAAGGCTACGTCAATCTCGACGAGCTCCGCACCGAGGGCCCCTTCGGCGACCACACCGGCTTCTACTCGCTCGAAGACGAATACCCCGTCTTCCACGTCACCTGCATCACGCACCGCAAAGACCCTATCTACGCCGCCACCATCGTCGGCAAGCCGCCGCAAGAAGACGCCTGGATGGGCAAAGCCGTCGAGCGCATCTTCCTCCCGCTCATGAAGCTCACCATCCCCGAGTTAGTCGACATCAACTTACCCATCGAAGGTGTCTTTCATAACCTGATGATCGTCTCCATCCGTAAGTCCTATCCCGGCCAGGCCCGCAAAGTGATGAATGCCATCTGGTCGCTGGGCCAAGCAATGTTCACGAAATGTATCGTGGTAGTAGACGAGGACGTAGACGTGCAAGATATCGGAGAAGTAACTTTGCGTCTCTTCAATAACATCGATCCCGAGCGAGACATCCAGTTCACCCTAGGCCCGGTAGACTCGCTCGACCACGCCTCAAGACTGCCAGACTACGGCTCAAAGATGGGGATCGACGCCACAAGGAAGTGGAGCTCCGAAGGCTTCACGCGGCCTTGGCCAGATGAGATCACGATGGACGCGAAGACGCGGGCGCTGGTGGACGGGAAGTGGAAGGCGCTGGCGAAGGAGTTGGGAATTGGATAATTCGAGTTGCTATATTCCCACGCTATCCCGTCACAAAACGTCGAACAAGGGTGGAGCAGCCGCTCAATCGATTTCTGGGTTATTTCTCGCTCTTTGTTAGACCAGTAATGCCTGCAACAAAGAAAATAGATAGAAACCAGCCCACGATTCTCTGCACAAAAAACCACCAGTTGAGATATCCGTCTGCTTTCCAATGATCAACCATCGACAAATTGATCGCAGGGAGCGAATTTTCGACGGTAAACATGCTCGCGTGGAAAACGGTATACCCATTAGGCGGGCACCAGTGCTGCTGTTGTGCAAAGTACGCGTAGGCGTCCTTGTCGGTCGGAACTATAAGGTGGGTACAGTATCCGCAATAGGAAAGAACGAATCCCACCGCCAACAACAAAGCCAACCAACATCCTGCGAGCCACAACCTATACCCATAGCCGATCGTCCCCTTCAACAAATGTCGCCATCCCCACCGCAATACTTTGATAAAGAAGTTGCCCGACTCTCGGATCATTTTGCGATGTAACAACTCCTCAAGCGAATAGAGGGCCTGACGGGCTTTTAAAGTGTCGCCCATTTTCAAATAGGTATTGGCAAGCTGCCTGTACGCATGTGGAGGATGAAGAGTATCAAGTTCAATCCATCGCTTGCGTGATTTGAAATCGAGAGGTACTACGGAAGATTCGCCGGGCAGTTCGGCAGATACACCACCGAAACACTGATATGTGAAGCCGTCAATACGGAACCGCCCGGGAGCAGGCCAACTCCTTTCATCATCATCGACTGAGCCAACAGAAGCATTCCGCAAATCCCATAGTGACTGGCTGGCCTCCAATATCTGTTTAATGCGAAGCGACCGACGAATAGCCGCATATCGAAGATCTACGGTAGTTAACTTTGCGCCCCGGAATGAAATATCATCTGCAGCAAGTCCGCGAAACTCTACACCGCTATTCTGAATTACGAAATCGTCGAGGACAGCGTGACCGACAATAACTGCTGCTTCCGCGTTAAATCCGCTTTGCCCATCCCCTTCAATAGTGGCCTTGGTACAGTCAAGCGTGCCAATCTTGGCATTTATGAGTCGTACCGAACCCTTGGACGAGAACTGATTCCGAATGAACATACTGCCGTTAACAGTGATCCGATCAGCCCGAATTGCATATCTACTCCCATCCTGATTGCTAAACGGGTTTTCGAACGTGCCGCCATCGCACTCCAGGTTGCCTCCTATGAACGCCCCTGCGAGGCCAACCTCTCCCCGAAACAAACTTCTACGAAGAAACATGCCGCCGCTTACCTTGATTCGGTCGCATCCGAGCGAATTCACAGAATTAGTAAGGGACATCCCCGGTGGTTCACATTCAAAAGTTGCACCTACTGCAATGAAGCCGGCACCAATGTTCGCATCCCGGAAGAACACCCCTCCGGACGAGTGAAAGCCGTCGCGCAAACCAACGTTGTATGCTACTTGGAGACCGTCGGCGAGGACTTTCTTCGTCCAGCACCCTATTAAATTCAAAGAGGGTATCTTAGCGTTCTTCAGCCAAATCTCATTCTCGAAATAGCAACGCTCAAGCCACATGGGGAGAGGTACATCTGCGTAAGAGAGGTTCAGAACGCCTACAACTTTGCCTCCGTAAACGTGGACTCCGTCAGAAGCACCTCTACCAAAGATGGTGGCATTCTTGCAGAGCCACTCAATCAAATCTGCGCGAATGGTTCGAGTTTCGCTCCATTGTTCCCCGCCTTGAGGATTGTTTGCTGCGCTGGAATCGTTATCATCGCTGCCGCAGATAGCGCGTTGGCTTTTGACTGCGCGCAACATACGATTCTCCGCCTCCGATAGATTCGGGAAGTGGCCCTCTGCGGCCCTTAAAAGATCGTGATTGTTCATTTGGTCACCCGTGTTCGCGCTTCTGGCAAACTGGCACGGGGCTGTTTCGCCACCACTTTATCACGCGCGGTTACGACACTTATTGTCGCCGTTGACCCATCAGGCCGGCTGCCCCATCCTCGCGCGTTCTTTGCGCAAGGGTGGGATTCCTCGACCATATCTCCCCCCGCCGACTGCCCCCACATCGCGCGCCCTTCGAGACCTGGGCAAACCCCAACCCGGAGTAAAATACCTCCATGGAAATCCGCCTTCGCCCCGAGCTCGCCGACCTGGTCAAACGAGATGTCGAGCGGGGAGCCTACGCCAGCGTCGACGAATATGTCGAGCATGCCGTCTCCATGCTTCACGAACAGGAAGCGTGGCTCGCCGCGAATCGTTCCGACATTCAGGCGAAAATTGAGGCAGGCTACGCCTCCGCCCAGCGCGGTGAATTGCTCGACCCCGACGAGGTGCGCCGCGAATTAGCGAAGCGCAAGCTATCGCGCTCCACAAATCCCTGAGGCTCGCATGAGCCAGTATCGGTTCACTCCGCAAGCCGTCGCCGACCTATTCGAAATCTGGAACTACATAGCGCAGCAAAGCCCTCAGGCCGCAGACCGTGTCGAAGACGCGATTCATGCCGCGTGCTGCTTACTCGCAGATAGACCTTACGCGGGACGCCTCCGTCCCGACCTCACACCATTACCGCTGTGCTTCTGGGTGGTGCGCCAGTACTCCAATTACCTCATTGTCTACGACCCAGAGACGAAACCTCTTCAAATCATCCGTATTCTCCATGCCGCACGCAATCTGCCCACGATCCTGACCTGATTCGCGCGGGCAAACCGCCAAGCCAGAAGCGACATCCAAAGGCGGCGGAACGAATCCGAGCCCATGATCTACGTACTTCTCAACAATCTCGCGTACGCCAAACTCTTGACCATCGTCGCCATTTCGGCGCTCGCCCTTCTCACCGCCTGCCAGCAAAAAGAGAGCCCGCAGGAACTGCGCGAACAGACCGCCCGCGCCACCGCCGAGGCGAAGAGCGATGCCAAGGCAGTCGCGGAAGGAATTCGCGAAGGCTGGAACCGCAACAAGCCGCTGGACCTGAACTCCGCCTCTAAAGAAGACTTGACGAGTCTGCCGGGCATAAGCACCGCGCAAGCCGATCGAGTAATCGCGGGTCGTCCCTATAACGAGCCGCGCGACCTCGTGACAAGACACATCATGTCAAGCGCCGAATACGACAAAATCGCCGACCGCGTCACCGCCAGGCGATAAGGCGTCCGCACAGCAACCACCATCGCGGCATCGCTCAGGCCGCTTCAGGCACGAGTGTCTCTAACTCTCTCTCTTCATCATCTCCAATTCCTCCGGACTTCTCGGCCAATCGTCGCGCAGCAATCTCGAGAGCGAGCGGTCCGCCAGCAGCCTTCCTCCGGTCTGGCAATTCGGGCAGTAATTCGTTTCGTTCGCCGCATATCGAATCCGCTGCACCTTCGCGCCGCAGCGCGGACACGCCTCTTTATATCTCCCATGAACCGCCATTCCCGGACGAAATGCTGTCACCTTCTCGGGAAACTCGTCGCCCGTTTCCGCGCGCAAGCGCTCGGTCCATGAAGTCAAACTCGTCCGCGTCGCCGCGAACAGCCGCTCGATCTCTTCCGGCTTCAGCTTCTGCGTTAGCGCGAGCGGCGAGAGTTTCGCCTCGAACAGGATTTCGTCCGAATACGCATTGCCAATTCCGCTGAAAAGCCGCGGATCGCTCAGCGCCCGCTTCAGCGTGTGATTCGCCGAAGTCAATGCGCGGGCAAACTCGTCCAACTCAACCCGCAGAACTTCAATTCCTCCCGGATCAAGCGCCGCAAGCCCGGCTTCTCCCGCGACCACGTGCAGCGAAGCGCGCTTCTTCGAGCCAGCTTCAGTCCAAAGCAAAGTCCCATTCTCGAAGTCGAACGCCGCAAGCCCGCGCGGCGGCGAGAGCTTCGCATCGCGCTTCTTCCAGTGAAGTCGCCCCGCAATCATCAGGTGCAGCACAAGCCACAGCTCGGCCTTTCCCGAAGCCTCATCGCGAAGCCCAATACAAATCCGTTTTCCCAAGCGCCGCAACTCGACAACCGTCTTGCCTTCCGCGCTGGCTAGCGCTGGATTCGCCGTCCGCAGCAGAAACGGACTCGCAATCCGCACGCGCTCGAGGCGCTTGCCGAGAATGTGCTTCTGCAGCGCCTCGATATAAACGGTGATGTCAGGTAATTCGGGCATAACGCATTTCGCGCATAACTGCTCGACGTAACAACGCCAAAGTGTGAAGTCAGACGAGTTTAGCAGGCCGCGCAAACGCGTCTGGACTTGCCGTTCTTTTTGTGATGCTATAGACGGAAGAACGAATCGTGGACTCAACGGGCGTGGGCCCGTTCTCCATTCCGTGTTGCGCGCCGAACCTCAACCTTCAATCAATCTTCACGAAGGAGAAAGTCATGAGCAAAAACGATCACAAAGTCCCGTACATTCCCGAAGGCTACAACTCCGTAACTCCCTATCTCATTATCAAAGGCGCGGCGAAGGCGATCGAATACTACGAGAAGGTATTCGATGCGAAGGTCATCGAGCGCCTGGACGGCCCGAACGGCACCGTCGGGCACGCCGAACTGCAAATTGGCACCTCGCGCATCATGCTGGCCGACGAGAACCCGCAGATGGGCGCGATCAGCGCAACCACCATGGGCAACAGTCCAGTCAGCCTCTATCTCTATATACCCGACGTGGACCGCGTCGTGGAGAAAGCAGCCGCTGAAGGAGCCAAGATTCTCAAGCCGGTGCAGGACCAGTTCTATGGAGACCGCTCCGGCTTCATCCAGGATCCCTTCGGCCACCGCTGGGGCATCGCCACGCACGTGGAAGACGTCTCAGAGAGTGAACTGAAACAGCGCATGAAGAAGATGGCGCAACCGGCAGCGTAAGTACATTTGTGTCAGTACATATGGCGGAGGGCCCTGGAAGCTTCTGAGGTCCTCCGTGCCCGTTGAAGAACTGCTCTCCTCGGGAGTAGGTCTTAGGTGTCAGGTCTTAGGTCTCAGGAAAACCTGAGGTTCAGTGCGCTTGCGACCTGGCCTCTGCCATGGGGGGTACCCCCCTCCCCTGCCTTCGCCTCCTGATCTCAATGCTATCAATCAGTTACAATAACTATCCTTGCAAAATCTTCCGGGATAAGGACTTAGACTTACTTCTTGTAAGCCATTTGCCATCTTATGGTTAAGTGCCATTTTTAGCTGTCTTGTGGCTTTTTGGCTGGCAAAATCTTCCGTTTAAAGGACTTATGGGTAAAATCTTGAGCGCGTAGGAGATAGCTCTGGAAATCGCTCCCTTTTTTAGTGTGTCCCTGGCCAGGCCCCGCAAGATATTCATAAATAAAGGCTTACATGTAAAATATTCTTAAATAAGGACTTATTTCTCAATCCCCGGCTGCTGCCTTAGATTTCGTCTTTTGCGGACGGCGGGTTTTCAAAGAGCGGATCTAGCTTGGCGCCTTGTGCGCTTACTTCTATGTTCTCGCGGTTTGCGGCTGAGTCAAGGGGTTTCTGATCGGAGGTTGGAGGCGCGGTAGCTCTCTTCCCGCCCTGGGAGGTTGCGAATCGACGCCAGTTGTAAAAGCGGCGGTTTTGGGGTGGTGCAGCGGTTTACCGCGGCGATAAGGGCGGCTGTAGATGGCCGGTCCTCCACCGAGCCCCGCCGCATTTGAGTCGCCCTCAAACTTGTGTTCTCATAAACACGACGAATAAAGACATGGCCCCGCTACCGTCGGGGCGCCCCAGGGTCGAAACTCAAAATCACACAAGGAAGGATTCCCCCAAATGCTCTCACCCGGCAATCGTTTCCCCGATTTCTCGCTACCCAACCAGGACGGCAAGATCACCAAACTCGGCGACTTCGCCGGACATTGGCTTGTTGTCTACTTCTATCCGAAAGATGACACTCCCGGCTGCACGATACAGGGCAGATCATTTACGGCCACCAAAGACGACTTCGATGCGGCCGGTATCAAGGTTGTCGGAGTCAGCGCCGATGATGTCACCTCGCACAAGAACTTCCACCACAAGTTTGCCTTCAAGATCGACCTGCTCTCCGACACCGACTCTCACCTGATGAAGACGCTTGGCCTTGGCGAGTCGGAATGGAAGGGAATGAAGTTCTGGGAGCGCACGACTTACGTGGTTGATCCCAAGGGCGTCATTCAGAAGGTGTATGAGAAGGTCGATCCGAACGGGCACGAAAAGGTGCTGCTCGACGACATCAAAGGACTGCAAGCGAAGGCGGCTTAAGACGCGACACGGCTTCTCCGGGCGCGTTCAGGCGCCCGGAAGCCGGTTAACTGGAAAGACGAGGTTGGCGGAAAAACTGGCTCACTGCGGCAGCGACCCGGAATTCAGGCCCTGGTAGAGAAACATCCCGGCAATAACCAGGATCATCACTCCGGAGAGCGCGCCGAGCACCTTCACGATCGGCGTGATCTTGTTCATCTTGGCTAGTACTTCGGCTTGATCTTTCTGCATTTGCGATCCGGTATCGTTGAGCATGATCGAATCGTCCTCATGCATGGAGAGCGTGCTCTTGTAGATCAGGAGCACGATCAGGATCCCGGTCAATACACCCCACGCAGTGAGCAGCATGACCATCGTAGACATACGCCACCTCGGCTCTGCAGTCGGGCTATCCGACCGTGTCTGCTCCGGGCGTTCAACCGCCCCGTCAGACGAGGTTCGGTACTGGGCCCCTGCTGCGGAGGATTATATCCCTATTGGCAAGAGGCGGCGCGTGCCGTTTTCGGACACCTCTGTCGGAAACCCTGCAAATTCGGCGACCTGGGCGCTCTCCTGGGCATCAAAAGGGTAGCGATTACGCCCGGTTCAGCCGGAGGTTACTACCTGCCGGAAACGGCTTGGGCGGCTTGCACCCTTTGCTATAATCCGTAATAAGGAGATCAAGAGATGGCAACGACGACGCCCGTTCAACCGACTGTTACACCGACTCAACCGAAGACCGCAGGTCCCGTCCTGACCCCCGGCGCAGTTTCCAAGGTGAAGGAGATTATGGCGCAGCAGAATCCCGTGCCAGCCGGATTGCGGCTCTCTGTGGTGGGTGGCGGATGCTCGGGCTTCCAGTACTCCATGGCCTTCGAGAATGGGGCTGGGATGATGGACAAAGTTTTCGATTTTGAAGGACTGAAAGTTTATGTGGACGCGACCTCGCTGATGTACCTGGGCGGCGCGCGTGTGGATTACGTCGAGACGAACGAAGGCGCCGGCTTCAAGTTCGACAACCCGAACGTGAAGAGCACCTGCGGCTGCGGATCGTCGTTCAACGTTTAAGATCGACGTGTAAGCCGGCAGCCCGGTAAGTTTGAAAAAGCCCCGCTCAATGCGGGGCTTTTCATTTGGATGGATTATTGTTGGTTTCGGCGTATCTTAGTTCTGCGGAGACTGCTGCGGCTGCGGGCTTTGTGACTGGCCCATCGGCGTTCCCAGACTCTGCGGTTGCTGCGCTCCGGGAGTAAGTTGTCCCGCGGGAACTGCGCCAGGCATGACCGAACTGGATTGTGGCATTTGCCAGGGACCGACCAGCAATCCGCCGCGATCGTTCGTCGGATCGTAGACGAATATCCAGTCGTTGTAATGGTTCTTCTTGTTGTATTCGCGGATCGTCTTCGACTTGCTCGTACTCGCAACGCCCAGAATCGGTCCACCGCCGAACACAGTATTGTTCAACCCGTTGCCGGTTGTGGAACCGGTGTTGAATCCCGGACCTCCAGATGCTCCTGGACCGCTGGACGCGTCCAAGCCGCCAGCCTGCGAACTTCCGCCATTTTCCGGTGCATTTCCCGTTTCTTCAGCATCCGCATCTTTTCCCGGCGAATTGCCCAGAGAGCCGCCCTGCGCCTGCACCTGATTCATAATCTGCTGCGCCGCTCCGGCTAAACCATTCGGATTCTGCTGAAGCTGAGCCGGATTCACGCCGCCCATTTGGCTCATCATTCCTCCGAGCATCGGGCCATTGTTCATGGAGATGTCCTGCATGTGCAGGAGCTTGAAGTCTTTCTCTTTGCCTTGTTGATCGTGAGCCAGCGGATCCTTAAAGCGCTTGCGCAGGAAGCGGATGTTGTTGGTGTTTTCCAGTTCTTCGATGCGCGTGGGATAGCGGCCAAACTTCTTGTAGAAATGCTGGATGGCGCGCATGTACTCGGTGCCGCGGTGGCACATTTCTTCTTCCTGATTGCGCTGGATCTGCTGCTTCATGTCAGGGAGCACGGCGAGCAGGGCGATGGCGGCGAGGGCGATCATGAGCATCAGGGTGATGAGCATGTAGCCCCGCTGCGGGATTTGTGATTTGCGATTTGTAATTTGTAATTTCGGATTGCAGCGCATGATGAACCAGCCTTCCAGCACAAATTACAAATCACAAATTACCAATTACAAATCAGCCTTGCGTGAGCGGAATGCTCTGGCGGTTGTTGTAGATCACGTCTTCCATCTCGACCGAGTTGGGACTGATGCGCAGGACGCGATAACGGCGGTTCACGATCTCGCCTTCGCCGGCGATGAAGATATCTTCGCCTTGCGCGAGAAAGACGCGCTTGGGTTCGCCCGGCTCATTGGCAAAGCCGAAGAACTTCAGCGTGATCGGCGGAGGCGGCGGGGTGGGCGGATGCTGGAACAAAGCTTGTTGCTGGTTATGATCGACCGTGCCGTTGGCTTTTGGCTTCTCGATCGTCGCCACGGAGCCTTGCACGAAAATGTTCCGCCCATTGCCGGAGTACTTGATCTCCTCGCTCTGCTTGAGCAGATTCAGTTCAAGAGTCGGATCGAGACGCGGTTCGACGACCGCAACCAGCTTCCCGGACTTGGTGCGGCGCGTTGCGGGTTTTCCTGAGCTGGAGGAAACCGTTTGCGCGGCGGCCGGCGTATTGGAAGAAGCCGATGGCCAGAATTCATACGCCACGGTGATGACCGCAAGCGCTCCCAGCACTACGAGGGCGATGACCTCTTTCCGATTTTCCCCGCCTAGTTTCAATCAGGCTCCCCGTAAATAGCTGTGCAGGCCGATTTGCAAGCGGACCGGTCCAGCGCCTTCGCCGGCAAGGTCGACGCTGTCGACGGTGAAGAACATCTTCGAGCGCTCCAGCGTGTTGATGAAACGCACGAGTTGCAGGTAGTCGCCGGAGAAGCTGCCCTCGATAGCGACGGGCACGATGCCCGAAGTTTCCGGATCCTCTTCTTTATATCTAGCCGTCTGGATGCGAACACCGTTTTCCGATGCCAGCTTGCCGAGTTCGGTGGTCAGTTCCGAATCTTTCTCGGCAAAACGGTCTTTGTAGAATTCGCCGATTTGGTCTTTGGCGAGGTCCATCTTCTTTGGCATGTCGTGAAGCGGCTGGACGTCGTGCGTCTTCCTGGCGAGATCGGCAGTCAATTGGCGAATTTGCGCGCGGCGCGAGTCAGCAGAACCAACCAGGGGAGAAAACAGAATACCCGCGGCGACGATGTCGGCCACGACCATGGCGGCAATCGCTATGGTCAAGCTGCGCCGCGTTTTTCTCAGATCCGGCATGAGTTATTTCGCGCTCCTTACTGCCTCGTCGGGGATGTATGTCGCAACGACTTCGGCCAGCACACCAGAGCCAGCATCGGCGCCCGTCTCGGAGACCAACTGCGCGCTCTGAAAGTGTTTCGAGCCTTCCATGCGATGAACCAGTTCGACGGCGGCGGAGCGGCTCTCACCCGCCACGCGCATGTCGAGGAGCATCTCGCTCTGCTCGTTGAACTGGGGCCGCAGCGAAACAACGTGCAGGTTCGGCGGCATGACTTGTTCGAGGTCCTCGAAGATGCGGGTCCACGAAAAAGCCTTGCGCTGAATCATGCTATTGAGGAACTGCGACTGGTCGCGCGTACTGCGGTTGGACGCCATGTCGAGAAAAGCCTGCGCCTCGGCGCGCTCGCGGTCCCGTTGCGCGATCTTCTCCTGCAGTTCGGCAATGTAGTGACGATCGCGGCCGGCGTTCGTCCAACTGTTCACGGTCCAGCCAAGCAGCACCAGCGTGAAGATGGCCAGTAGTCCGAGGGCGAGTCCCCAGCGGGACCAGAATTCGCGCGGGTCTTCGTACGGATGGGTCGCGAGATTGATACCGAGACGCATAAAGTCAGTGGCCAGTGGCCAGTGGGCAGTGGCCAGCCGTTAGTTCAGACTGCCAACTCGATTTCACGAAATCAATGCTCCTACTACTCCCCCCATTCGCCAGCGGGGGACTGTTCCTGTTGTCGATCCGATCTGCGATGCCGTGACCAGTTCTTCCACTTGCGCTCCGGTTTGACTTTTCAGAGCGGTTGCGGCTGCGCCCGTTTCCGGAAGGCCGGAGACGTAGATGCGCTCGATATTAAGGTTGTATGTGTCCTGAAAGAAGACTACCGACGGATAAACTTCTTCCGCGAGTTGATCTCCCGTGATGGTGACGCCACGTGTGTTCTCGAGAGTGCGGATCAAGAGCATGTGGTCCTGATCGAGGATCGCGATGCCGATGGTACGCGCATCGACTTTAACGACCAGCGTCGGACGTTCGGCATCGGCGGCGCCGAGCGCGGCCAGCATCGAGGGCATTACTACGCCCGGGCTGTAACCTGCTTCGCGGAATGCCGATTCGTATTCTTCCAGGACCTTCTTCAAAACAACGGCTGCGACTACCTGCGTACCTTTGCCGGTCGATTGCGCGTGGTAGGAAATTCTGGCCTCTTCAGGATCGAAGGGCAACGATTTCTTCAAACGAAAACGAACGACGGCTTCGGCTTCTTCCGCCTTGGCAGGAAGCGTCTCAAAATCGAGCAAAACGACGCGCACGGCGGTGTCGGGAAGAATGGCGATCACATCGTGCGAGTGAGCGCCGAGACCTCCAAGCGTGCTCTCGATCGCCTGCCGCAACGCCGCGCCGTCGCGAAGATTCGTTTCCATCAAATCGGGGACGACAGTGCCGGGCGCGAGTTCGCGCGCCGAAGACATCTCGACCATCCGGCCACGATCGGAGGCGCGGCCCGCCAGCACGCGGTCGGCGGCGATTTCGCAGGCCAGTGCCGGACGGCGTTCATGCTTGATGGATGCCATTGCTTTAGAAATTCACCCTAATTCCTAATGATATCGCCTGCTTGAAAGACACAACAGTTACTTCCGCGGATGCCCGTACGGCACTCCACTGAATGTAGCCGTTACCGCATCGTTTCAATGAACGTAACCTTGTTGATTTCCTTCAGCGTGGTCGCGCCGGTGCGTACCTTGTCGAGCGCGGACTCGCGGAGGAAGCGCATGCCTTCTTCGCGCGCCCCCCTCCGGATCTCGGAAGTGGGTTTCTTTTCGAGAATCATCTCGCGGATACGGTCGGTCAAATCCAGAAGTTCGTGAATGGCGGTTCGTCCGCGGAAGCCGGTGCCCGCGCACTCGATGCAGCCCTGGCCTTCGTAAAGCGGAACCTGCGACCACTGCGCGGGATCGAGGCCGCTGGCTTCCAAAACCTCGGGTGGATAGTGCACGGCGGTGCGGCAGGAATCGCAGATCACGCGCACCAGTCTTTGCGCGAGGATACAGTTCAGCGCGGAGACAAAGTTATAGGCCTCGACGCCCATGTTCAGGAAGCGGCCGAGCACGTCGACCACGTTATTCGCGTGGACGGTCGTGAAGACGAGGTGGCCGGTGAGAGCGGACTGAATGGCGATCTGCGCGGTTTCGTTGTCGCGGATTTCGCCGACCATGATCTTGTCCGGGTCGTGACGCAAAATCGAACGCAAGCCGCGAGCGAATGTCAGGCCCTTTTTCTCATTGACCGGAATCTGCGTGATGCCGCGGATCTGGTATTCGACCGGGTCCTCAATGGTGATGATCTTGTCTTCATCGGTCTTGATCTCATTGACGGCGGCGTAAAGCGTCGTCGTTTTACCGGAGCCCGTCGGTCCGGTCACCAGCACCATGCCGTATGGCTCTTTGATATAGCGGCGAAAGCGGCGGAGATCGGTTTCGTCGAAGCCGACAACGTCGAGCGTGAGCTTCTTGAACTTCTCGCTCATCGACTCTTTGTCGAGCACGCGGAGCACGGCATCTTCGCCATGGATCGAAGGCATGATCGAGACGCGGAAGTCGATGGCGCGGCCGCTGTACTTCACGCGGAAACGGCCGTCCTGAGGGACGCGGCGCTCGGAGATGTCGAGTTCACTCATGACCTTGATGCGCGAAATGATGGTGGAATGATGCTCTTTGCCGATCGGCGGCATGGCGTTGGTCAGCACGCCGTCGATACGGAACTTGATGCAGACCGAATCGTCACGGGTCTCAATGTGAATATCGCTGGCGCGCCGTTGCAGCGCGGTGAAGAGCGTGGTATCGACGAGCCGGATGATCGGGCTCATGTCGGCGCCCGTTTGAGCCGTCAGCTTGTCAATGGAAATGGTTTCGTCGTTGCCGGCATCGTCTTCGCGGATGACATCGAGGGTGAAACCTTCGCTCGCGTCTTCGAGGACGCGCTTGGACTGCTCGGTCTTCTGCAGGATGTCGGAGATCTGCTTGAGCGTGGAAACCTTGGTGACAATGCGCTTGCCGAGCAGGAGGCTGATCTCGTCGATCATCATCAGCTGGCTGGGGTCGGCGATGGCGATGGCGAGGCGGCCGTCGGCGGTCTCGTCGAGCGGAATGAACTTGTAGCGGAACATCAAGTGGACGGGGATCTTCTCGAAGAGATCGTGATGCAGCTGGAAATCGCTGAGGTCGACAAATTCGCAGCGGTAGCGGCGCGCGATATCGCGGGCGCGTTCCAGTTCGTCAACCGCCGTAGGTTCGGGCAACTTCCCGCCATTCACCAGTGCTGATTTCTTATCCGCCATTGCCATTTCCAGTCTACAACCTCTTCCGACAGCTTCCGGCTCTCTCCGCGTTCCCGTCCTCAGGTCGCGTTCCGCGATCCTAGTGTGGGATTCCGCTTAACTCAGTTCTAGTGAGCCTGCGCTCCCAGCGTAAATATCGGCATATACAAGGAGATCAAAACGCCGCCCACAAATACAGCCATGACAATCAAAATCAACGGCTCGATGAGAGCCATCGCGGCTCCCAGCGCCGTTTGTACATCTTCTTCGTAAAACTCCGCGACCGATGCCAGCATGGCCGGCAGCGCTCCGGTCGACTCGCCCACCTCGAGCATCTCTACGGCGAGATCGGGAAAGAGGTTTTGGGCTTCCATGCTCTTGGCCAAGCCCTGGCCTTCGCGCACGCGCTCCGCGGCTGCCTGGACGCCGATCAGCATCTGGCGGCTGCTCATGGATGCACCGGCGGTTTCCATAGCCGGCACGAGAGGTAGTCCGCCCTGCAGAAGGGTGGCCAGAATGCGCGAAAAGTTGGCGACCTGATACTTCAGCCGGATTTCACCGATAAGGGGAAGCGAAAGCAGGAACCGGTCAATGGCCACGGCCCCATTGTCGCTATGCTTCCACCTCCATAAAAGAACTCCAGTGACCAGCAGTACGACCGCGACTACCCAGGCATACTTTTGGGCGTTGAGGCCGACGGCCAGCATGAAAACTGTAATCGCCGGGAGTTGTGCGTTCAGGTTGTTGAACAAGTCCGCGAACTTCGGAACCACGTAGGTGATCAGGAAGGTCACCATGATGAGGACCACGCTGACCAGAAGTGTCGGATAGACGAGCGAGACGGCCAGTTTCTTGCGGAAGGTCTGGACCATCCGCTGATACTGAATGAACCGGCTCAGAACTTCTTCCATGTTGCCGCTCTTTTCGCCGGCCATCAGCGTGGTGGTATACATTTTCGGGAAAATACCCTGCGCGGCGAAAGCGTCCGACAATAGCTCCCCCCCCTTGACCCGCTCGCGGACATTCTCAAGAAGCCGCAGCAGGGTCTTATCGCGCTGCCGCTTGATCAGAAGGTCGAGGGCGGTGAGGATGGGCAATCCGGCTTTGATCAGCGTGAGGAACTGCTGGTTGAAGATCAGGAAAGCGGCTTGCCTCAGGTTGCCGCGCTTGCCGAACTGCCTGGTGCCTCCGCTAAAGAGGGTCCGGGGCTTCACCCAATAGACGAGATATCCCTGCTGCACGAAGCGGTCATGGACCTCCGCCTCCGAATAGCCATGCTCAACCTGCTGGCGCAGGTGGCCCTGTTCATCGGCAACTTTAACGAGGAATTCCGCCATGGATCAAAGGTCTACTCTATAAAGCGAGGATGCATTATTCAGGCTTCTCTCGGGGGCTACCAAAAGTGTAACATCCTGTACCCAAAGCCCTTATTGTCGGTCACGGGTATGGAGTACCTAGGTAATCGCCGAGTTACGGCCCCAACGCCCCATCCACCGTTTCAACCCCCGGAGGAGGGATAAATCGAAATCGGCTATCGCTCAGCTCAACATTCTCCTTCCAATCCCTAAATCGGAACTCGGTTGTGCCCGCATCCGCCTCGATCAGAACGATGCGAACAATCTGGTTAGACACCGATACTTCCAGTTGTACCTCAGTTACCTGCGCCAGGTTTTCCTTCGGAACGCCCCGGAGCATGATGTCCCCCGAAACCACGGGGGCCTGATCTGTTGCCTTCGACAATCCTTGTAATTCATTCTCCAGCTTGGTCTTGCCAAGCAAGAATGCAATGGGGGATCGCAAGTCGTCGAGATGCTTGAGATCGGTTTTTCTCGCTTGCCGCTCGGCCGGAACGTAAAACCACACACTCTGACCGTCGCTCACAAACAACTTCTCTTTGGGAGAACGGTACTCCCAGCGCATCTTGCGCGGCTTTTTGAGCCAGAGGGTACCCGTTTCCTCCCGCCGCGTGCCGTTACCGCTATAGGTTTCCGTGAACTCGGCTTGCAGGGTGCGGAGGTGGTTGTAATGCTCGTCGACCGCGTGGGCCAGTTCGCGAATGCCGGGTTTGGCTGAGGGCTCTGTACTCGGTTCCTGTCCACGGCATAGACACACGAAGGCAAAAAACATCGCCCAACAACATGCAATTTTCACGATCCCTAGGATTCCCCTTGGCTCATTTTACTCCGAGTTCGGGCACGGCGATTATTGGGCGATAGGCGAGCGAAGTTGTTTTATTAGTCGTGCTTTGCTTTGAAAACCGAAAATTGCGGTTCCGCTTGGACCTTGGTGAGGAAAGGCGACGAGCTGAGGGCGCTCTCGAGGACGGGATTGTGATAAAGGATACAGATTGTCCGGTGAACGCTCTTCCATGACTCATGCAGGTTCGCGATGATCTGGCGCAATCCAGTTTCGGGCAAGGGGTTGAATAAATAGACAACCAAGGGCGTTGCGGGGAAGATAAACGAACGCCCATCCATGCATACCGCCTCAATCGGTGCCGCGATGCGCGCCGGCGATTGCGCTCTCCACGCGGCAATGTTCTCTTCGGCCGCGCGATGAAGATCCGGCATGATCTCGACTCCCACGATCCTTTGAAAGGGATACTCTGCCGCCATCAGGAGAGTGCGGCCCTTGCCCGAACCGATATCAACGAAGCTGAACTGGCGGAAGTCAATCGGCAGGGCCGCCATCATCTCGCGAAACATCGCCGGATCGGTCGGCTGGTAAGCAGAATGAAATATGCCGAGCAGTCGAGTACGCCAGTTGAGCGTCCCAGCTGTGGTATTAACGCGTTGCTCCCAGTCGTAATCCATGTCGCCGTAACGCGATCGCCGGCGACCGGGGGTCGAGTCGCGAAGGAAGCCCCAGAACTCCCGCAACAGAAGGGAGGTTGTGGCGACATGACCGCGAGCGGTGGCCTGCTCGCGCCACCAATCGTGAAACGACGAGCGCAGCAGTTCGCAGAACTCCGAAGACACTATCCGATCCTAGCAAGGCGGATGCGGGAAGGGATAGGGAAACCGCTGCAAAATGGCGGTATAGCCGCGAGATCGATCACCTGCTGCCAACCGGCGAGCGCCGACCATTTCCTGGCGAAGAATATTACCGATTGGAGCGTTCAGGCACGGGCATGGGCGATGACATTCCCGGCGGCAGACCTTTGGTGATATACAAAATGCTTTGCGGGTCCTGCACTTCGACTCGCCCGTCCGCGGTCAGCTTGTAAGGGTGGTCATTCGGATCGCGGGGAATACCGTGGATAAACCCTACGCGTTCCAGATCTGCCATGTTGGCGGGGAGGTGCCCGGTCTGCTCGCGATATTTTGCTACCAGCTTTTCGAGCTGCGTGACCTCCTCATCCACCTGCAAGGCGCGCAAGTGATCGACAGCGTTCTGGCGGATCGGAGGCTCTTTAGTGTTCTGGTAGGTCGAATACCAGAGAATTCGCGAGGTCTCAAACTCGCCGCCCTGCTGTGCCATGCGAGCCGCCAGGATGGGCATGAATTCGTTGGTGATTGGCAGCTGCGCTCCTTGAGCAAAAGCATCGGCCGCCTTTTTGTAGTCCTTGAACTCGGTGAAGTAGAGGAACCCCAGGTTGTAATAGAGCCGCCATTTGTCCGGATTATGGGCAATGCCAAACTTCAGCAAGGCAAGGGCGTCGTAAGGCAGCCCGGCTCCGTTGGGAGGCTTCGGTCCGAGGAAGTTGGCGCCAAACTGATAAGGCGGAAGCATCTCCGGGTCCAGTTCAGTCGAAACCCTTAAGAGTGGGGCGAGCAGCCTGAAATCTCCCGAGCCCTTGTGATGTTGCAATCCAAAATATTGCACGGCGCGCGTCCAATAGATGTCGGCCAGCAAGCCGGTGTATCCAAGCGACAAGCGGCGCAAGGTTCTCGCCGATTGGATATAGAGAGCCTGTTGCTGCATCTCGGGCTTCATTTGGATGCGATCAATGGCGGAGAGCATGGCCACGCCACCAGCCAGAGACACGAGCAGGACCGCGCTAGCGATCAGGTAGACGCGTGAAGCGTTGTTCACTTTAGATTGCGGCGCTGGAAGATGAGCACCGCCCCCGAAATCGCCATCGCCGAGTAGAGCAGGGCATAGATGGTGTTGTACAGGATCAGCCGTCCCGGAACCGGATCGCCGTGGGCCGCCTGGGTAATGATGTTGAACGCCGAGAAATTCGGCACGAGGTATGCGATCACGGTTGCAACGACGCCGGGCAGGCCTTGGGTAATACGGGCAAACCCTCGCAGATCGTCTGCGAGGCTCCCGATCACGAATAGCGCAAAGGTGAACACCGCGGACATCAGAGGCGTCGAGAACGACGAGAAAACCAGCGCCAGAGCGCAGACAATCAAAAACTGGAGCACGATAAAGTAGAGGGCCACCAGCACCCAGACATCGGCTTGCTCAAACCTGTGCGCCACGTAGAGGAGCGCGAGAAGAACGCCGATTGCCATTAAAAATGTGTTCACCACCAAAGTACCGGTCAAGCCAACAAACTTGCCGACCACGAATTCCCAGCGGCGAACGGGGCGCGACAGGACCGTGTAGAGCGTCTTTTTCTCGATCTCTTTCGAGACCAGTCCGATTCCGATAAAGATGGCAATCACGACGCCGAACAACGACACCGCGGTCAGACCCAAGTTCACGACCACCAATCGCTCGATATCGATCGAGACTTCGCCCACCAGTACGGCCGCAGCGGAGATGAGGAAGGCAAAAGCGACGAGGTTATAGAGAACCCGGTCCCGAACCGCTTCGCGAAACGTATTGAACGCAACATACCCGATTCGTGAGTTCATACGCCCGCTCCCTTTCCGTTCTCGCGCGGCTTCAATTTCTCCACGTAGTACTCCTCGAGCGAGCCCCGCACGGGCGTCAGCGAAATCAGCCGGAGGTGCTCGCGCCGCAGGATATCGAGCGCCGCGTCCTGCTGCTCTTCGTCAATGACCGCATTGACCATGTCTCCACTCACGCGCGCCTCCACGCCCAGGGCGCGGAGTGAGGCAGGCACGCTGGCGGCGCAGAAGATGAGTTCCACCTTGCGTTTTGTTTGCGACGTCAATTGCGCCACCGAGCCGACGCCCCGCAACTCTCCCTGGTAAATGATCGCGACCCGGTCGCAGAGCGCCTCCGCATCCGACAGAATGTGGGTCGAGAAAAAGACAGTCTTGCCTTCGCCGCGCATCTGCTGAATCATCTCGCGCACTTCACGCCGTCCCATCGGATCGAGACCGGACATCGGCTCGTCGAGGAAAACGACCTTCGGATCGTGGAAGATCGCCTGCGCCAGCCCCACTCTCTGCAACATGCCTTTGGAAAACTTCCGCAACTGGATCTGCGCCGCATCCGCGAGCCCAAACCGTTCCAGGATCGCCGCCACACGCTTCCCGCGCTCCTTTGCCGGCACACCCGAGAGCTGCGCGTAATAGACGAGAAGTTCCTGCGCGGTCAGATAGTCGTAGAAATAAGGCTGTTCAGGCAAGAAACCTATCTGCGCTTTCACGCGGGCATCGTCAAGGTCCATTCCGAGGATGCGAGCCGAGCCGGCCGTGGGAGATACCAGCCCCATCAGTAGTTTGAGCGTCGTCGTCTTGCCGGCGCCGTTCGGTCCCAGAAAGCCGAACACTTCGCCCTCTTGAATGCTCAGATTCAAGGGACGCAGAGCCCGCTTTGGGCGCTTGCGCCAGAAGCCGACATGATATGTTTTTTCCAGATTCAGGATTTCTATCGCTGCCATGGTTATGCGTGGACGGCCAAGCCGGTAGAGAGAAACTTCATGTCGAAATTATATGCAATGCCCGGGCGCGCAGCCGCTTAAGGTATTACCAGCAGTTACGAAGGTAAAGGCGTGGCTGAAGAAGGAAAAGGCGCGGCAAAAGCCGCGCCTTTCTTGTCCATAAATGAAAACTTGTCAGTTCAGCGATGGCACTGACGCATCGCAGGTGCTGATACTCGTCAGGCTGGCGCGGACCACTGCGTCCTGAAACGAGCAGAAGTAGCGAATGCCGGAGACGTTCCACAGCAGCGGATTCGCGATGATCTGATACGTCGCGGTCGGAGTTCCGGCCGTTCCGCTCATACTGTAGGTGTAGCCGCTTTTCGATCCTCCAGCTAATACCGTATCGATCAGGCAAGCGCTGGTCGAACTTGGCGGGTTGCAGCTGGTGCCACCCAGCGAGGTGAGCGCCGAAGCAAAACCTACGGTCGGATATGCCGAACTGTAGGTGACCTGCGCTGTGTTCAAGGTCCGCAAGCCGCCGACCGCTGCCGACTCATTCGCTTCTATTCGCGCGTGCAGGTAGCTGGGCACGGCAATCGCAGCGATCACCAGGATGATCGCCACTACGATCAATAATTCAATCAGAGAAAATCCCCGAGCCAATTTCATCCGAAGCTCCCCATCTCGCGGCACGGCGCGAAGCGGTGCCAAATGAATCTCATGCACTTTGAATGCCGGATATTCATCATGGGCGGCATCTCTAAGTCCTTGGAAATCCAGGGAAGATCTGGAAGGAAGCTAGCAAACCCCGAATTCTGCCAACTCAACGCCTTCAAACTGACATTTTTTGTCAAAGCGTCATTAATTTGGGGCTGAGGTGGAGTTCTGGTCTGAACCTGAGACTCACTGCACGGATCACTGCGTCGGGGAAAAGCCCTTCGATGTTTGCATTTCTGTTTCATTTCTCCATCCTGAGGGCCGAGGAGGAATAGGTGTGCGCGAACGCGAAGAACTTCAGGATCAGGGCGCTTCGCCGTTGCCCGGGCAAAGACGATTGAATGCGCGACGTGCCTTTGGTGTGGAAGCGAAAGGAGAAGGATTGAAAGAAGGCCAGATCGTCGGCTCCAGAAGCGGCGATTTCTGACAAAATTCGTCAAGACCGAAATGCGATGCGACAGAATTTGTCACAGAAAGAAGCGTGGGGGACGCGGTTTGACAAGCGCTGAGTGCAAGATAAAAACAAAAAAAGCAGGGGATTGCTCCCCTGCTTTTTTAGGCTTGTACCCTCCCCCAGGTACTTTGCCAACTCAAACTTACTGGTTCAGCGGGGTGACGGTGTAGTCGCAGGTCGAGATCGCAGCTGTCGGGCTGACACGCACAACCGCGTCGGCGAACGAGCAGAAGTAACGCACACCGCTCTGGTTGGGCTGCAACGGCGAAGCGATCACCTGATAAGTGGTGGTCGGGGTGCCGGTGGCGCCGGAAATAGCGAACGAGTAGCCGCTCTTGCTGCCCGCGGCCAGCTGGGTATCGATCAGGCAAGCGCTGGTCGAGCTCGGCGGAGCGCAGCTCGTGCCGCCAAGGTTCGTCAAGCTGCTGGCGAAACCGACGGTCGAATAGCTGGAGTTATAAGTGATCTGCGCAGTGTTGACCGTACGAACCGACGATACCGCCGAAGATTCATTGGCCGCAATACGCGCGCGCAGCAAGTTCGGAATTGCGATCGCCGCGATGATCAGGATGATCGCGACCACGATCAGCAGTTCGATAAGTGAGAAGCCCTTTTGTTTCCGCATCGATATTTTCCTCGTCTCCGTTGACTGATTGGTTGGATGACCAACTCGCTGCTTACTATCGCACTCTTGTTGCCACAGACCCAAGTGACCGAAGTCAGATGGCCCTCCGTGTCAATTGCTTTTATTTCAATGTACTTCCGCCACGCAGTAACCACCCTGGAGTGACGCTTTTTTCCAGTATGACACTTTCAGGGACCCGATCTGACAAATTTTGCCACTGCCCAGCCTGCTCCGAAACTGCCTGCCAGACGCGGGAAGTAGCCCAGTGAAGTCCTTCAGAGAACGCCCGATGGTAGGCTTCCTTGCGTTATTTCTGGCGCGGGACGCTTCGGCGCCATCTCATTCGCCCCTAATCCCGCTTCAGCAGCAAACACGTCATATCGTCGTGCTGCGGAGCATTGCCCACAAACTGGTCCAGGTCCGCGAGCAGCCCGTGCACCAGCTCGGCGGGCCTCGATCCCGCACTGCGGTCGATCATTCGCACCAGCCTTGGCTCGTCATACTCCTCGCCGGCTACGTTCACCGCTTCCACCACGCCATCGGTAAAGATGACCAGCCAATCGCCGTTATCGAGCCGAGTTCGCCCGACCTGGTAGGTAGAATCCGGCAACACCCCGATCGGAATTCCGCCAACGTCGGGGCGCTCGATGAGCCCGGATCTCCTGCGCAGGATCGGCACGTTATGCCCCGCATTCACATAGGCAATCTCGCCCGTTGCGGGATCGAGCTCCGCAAGAAACGCGGTTGTGAATCTTCTTCCACTCTGGCTGGTCGAGCAGGAGTACTGATTCAGTTCCGCCGCCAGTTGGTCGATGGGTTTGTGGGTCATGGCGAGCGTTCTCAAGCTTGCCTGGAAGGTCGCCATCAGCATCGCCGCGGGGATACTTTTGCCCGCAACATCGGCCACTACAAACAGCACGCGATCGTCGGCTTGTGTCGTCCCGGGCCGCAGAATCACGTCGTAATAATCGCCGGCAACCGTATTCGCCGGGCGTGTCGCATAGGCGATGCCGTACCCAGGAATCTGCAGGGGTGCTCCGGGCAAAAGCCAGCCCTGAATATCTTTTGCGATCTCTAAATCGCGTTTCATCACGACGCGGTCGGCAAGCTCCAACAACAACACGACCAACAAAAGGAGCCCGCCCCAGAAATGCAGGTCCACCTCGTCAACATGCACATGGTTGGTACTCGTGTTATAGGTGACCGAACCCATGGGAAGGAAAAGCAGAATCAACGCGGCCAGCAGCAAAATACGGCGGGCGGGCGAAAGTTTCTCGATCACCGCCCAGAACAGCGCTTTGGCCACGTGCCAGGCGCGCTGCATCCGAGTCTGTCCCGCCTGACGCTCGCCTACCCCCGCCGAATAGAGGCGGTAGCTCGAGCGCGCATCTCTCTCGAATTGCGACCAGAGTTGTTGCAGTTCCATGCCCTCGCTGACGCGATGCCAGAAGCGCTTGGCCTGTGTCGGCAGATTGGGGGGCGGAGCGGTTGCCTGCGGAGTCGCCATGGGTGAGAGACCATTATAAAGCGCACGCGGAAAGGCGGATCGGCACCCTCAGTTCGGCGAGGGGTGCTGCAACTACTCCGAACTTCCTAATGGTTTGCGTGTATCCGCGCGGGTCGCTTTGACGACAATGCTTCGAGTGCGTGTAGGAAACCAACCTGGCTATTACACCGGGCATCCTAAGCGCAACTTTCAGAACGCAAAATTGTGCGCCATGCGCCCATGACGCATGGACCAACTTCACGGGAGGCAGTTTGAAATGAGGCAGTCATCGCCAACAAAGTACTCTGTATTGTCATTCATCCTGGCTTTATGCATCGTGAGCCCCGGCATCCTTATGGCGCAAGATCATATGGATCACGTCGAAATCGGCGCTTTCGCCGACTACTTCCGCCTCGATCGAACCAGTCCGACGTTGAATTTTGCTGGCCTGGGCGGTCGCATCGGATTTGGTCTCACCTCTTACGCGCAGATCGAAGCGGAGATGGCCTACGACTTCGACCGCACCTTCGTGAATTTTGACAACGGCGTGACGGGGAGCTACACGCCCGCGAAGACTCATATCCTCCATGGGCTGGTCGGCCCGAAGTTCCAGACCGGCTCGGGTCCGGTGCGCTTCTTCGTCACGGGCAAGGCAGGCATCATTAGCTTCACAACCAACAACCAGGACGCACCTAACGGCTTTCAAAGCTCGCTCGGCGCGGTCGGCAATGGGAATTCGAAGTTTGCGGTTTATCCCGGCGGAGGGCTGGAAGGTTTTCTTGGCCCGATTGGCTTGCGGCTCGAAGTTGGCGATGACATCTACTTCGACAATGGCGCTCAGAATAACCTGCGCGTGACCTTTGGCCCAACTTTCCGCTTTTGACGTCGCGCCGCCCACGACGTTCGCTTCGGAAGGTCCGGAAGCGGCTGTCTCTCTGCTATCGGTAGCGCTCGTGAATGAAGCTGCCGATAGCGGAGTAAGCAGCGCTGAGCGTCTTTTCATCGGGCAGAAAAACAATGCGGAAGTGCTTTGTGCCCGGACGTTGCCCGAAGCCTGAACCGTGCACCACCATTACGTGCTTTTGCCGGATCAGTTCAGTGACAAAAATGTCGTCGCCTTCGGGGATATCGATTCGCGGGTAGGCATAAAAAGCGCCACGCGGCGCCACGCAACTAACGCGATCGGTCTCGTCGCACCACTTCTGCGTCAGGTCACGGCGGCTGCGCAGTTTACGTTTTACTTCGATGAGGTGATCCTGGGGCCCATCGAGCGCCGCTGGAATCGCATACTGTTCGGGATGGTTGGCGCAGATACGTGCGCGCAGCAGTTTATTAATTCCTTCGACGTATGGTTTGATGACCGCCGCGTCTCCGCTGGCAATGCCCCATCCGATGCGCCAGCCGGGCGCAAGATAATTCTTCGATAGCCCGCCGAAGGTGATCACCGGCACATCCGGCGCGACCTTCGCCACCGCGATATGCGGATCATCTTCAACAATCAGCTTGTCATAAATCTCATCCGCGAAGATGACGAGATTGTGCTGCCGCGCCAGTTCGGCAATCTCCTCCAGCATCGCGCGTGTGCAAACCGAGCCCGTGGGATTGTTGGGATTGATCAGCACGATGCCGCGCGTGCGCGGCGTAATCTTGCGGCGGATGTCGTCCAGATCCGGTTGCCACCCGTTTTCTTCATTCAGGTAATAAGCATTAAGGCCAATGTCGAGTTTGGCCAGAACCGCCGAGTAGAGCGGATAGTCGGGGCACGGCGTGAGGAGGTTATCGCCGGGATTGAGGAGCGCCGCAAGGCAGATATCGACCGTCTCGCTCACACCCGAGGTGATGAAAACATCCTGAATGTTGGTGATGCCTTTGTGTGCCGCTTCGCCCCGAATCGAGTCGAGCGCGGGCTTGATGCCGGACGATGGCGAATATCCATTCTTGCCATCGCGCATGGCTTTGTATACGGCTTCGATCAAATGCGGCGGCGTCTGGAAGTCGAACACGTTCGGATCGCCGATATTCAAAGGCAAGATCTTGTGGCCTTGCTTCGCGACTTCGTCGGCAATGCAAGCCAGATCGCGGATGGCATAACGGACATTCTCAAGACGGTTAGCGCAGTTGATTTCACGGGCTTGGGTCAGCGGCATGTAGGAATTCTAACCGCAGGAGCGGCTAAGACGTAGTGACATGCAAACATCCGAGCTAGTCGGCCGCGGTGGCTTGGTACACCGTCTGTCCACCAACGACCGTTTCCAGCACCTTCACATTGGCGATATCGTCCGCGGAAATTTGTAGCGGGTTGCGATCGATGACGATGAGGTCCGCAAGTTTGCCGACTTCCAATGAACCAGTGACCTCGTCTTCATGTAGTTCGTAAGCAGCATCGATGGTTGCGGCTCGCAGAACGGTTTCGCGCGAGAGTCCTGGGTCGTTGCCGAGTCTAACGCGGAAGTCTGCGGGCGCGGTCGGGACATCGGCGCGAGTGACGCCAACTTTGAAGGCAAGCCATTCGTTCAGTTGATCGACAGGCCAATCGCTGCCGAAGACAATGCGCGCACCGGCCGCCGCCAGAAATCCTGCCGGTTCGAGAATCTTCATGCGCTCGGGGCCAAAATAATTCGTTAGTCCCACCGTGTCACCGGCTCGTTTTTCCCACTGGAAGGAGAGCACGGGCAGCGCGTTGAGTGCCTTAAAGCGCGGAAAATCCGCGGGAGAGACGATCTCGTCGTGCGCGATCGCAGGGCGAATGTCGGCTGCGCCTATTTCTTTGCGCATTGCTTCGATTGCATCGAGCCCAGCGCGCACCGCTCCGTCGCCATCGGCGTGCATGTGCGGATCGATGCCAGCCTGCGCGAGCCGCACCAGAATTTCCGCCAGCGGTTTGGGCGGAAAATAGACGTCCGGGCCGCGATTCTGGCTTGGCACCCAACGGGGATTGTTGTCCGTCCCCGCGTTCATGAGATAAGGTTCGAGCATGGCTCCCGTCAGTGCCGGAACCGCGATCACGCCATCGAGAAAAAGCTTTGCATTCCGCACCGTGATGCTTGGAGCCGTCTTGATCGAGCCTTGGTCGTATTGCTTACGATATGCAATTACCTTCGCAACTGCACTCGCCGGATCTCGCCCCTCGTCGGCATCGATCTCTGGAGCAAAGTGTGCACGGATTGTCAGTTGCCCCGCGGCCTGCAATGAGCTGAAGGCGGCTGCGTCTTCGGGAGCCGCATCTGCATCGAGGAACGACGTGATGCCCTGACGAACCATCGCCTGCTGCGCCGCTCGTGCCGCCGCGACATTTTCTTCGGCGGCCGGCTTGGGAATGATGTCCGAAAACACTGCGTAACCGGCGTCTTCGAGCAACCCAGTCGGATTGCTGTCGGCATCACGCCAGATCTTCCCGCCCAGTGGATCCGGTGTCGCTTTCGTGATCTTCGCGAGAGCAAGCGCTCGTGAGTTCGCCAGAGCCGTATGTCCGAACGATGAGTAGACGATCAGCGGCCGGGATGTCTTCAGCGAATCCAGCATTGTGCGGTTCGTTTTCACCCCCGCTGGATGCATCGCTTCCTGAAACCAGAAGACAACTTCCAGCCATCCGTCCGGTTCTTGATTCTTAGTCTGGTCGAGACAAGCCTGGATTCGTCGCAGCATTTCTGCGACGGTGAGCCCCGACTCGTAGTTGAGGCTGCACTTGCGCATCTTCTGCCCGGCTTCGAGGGGATGCATGTGGCCATCCACGATTCCCGGCATCAGGAAATGGCGTTGAAGGTCGGTGATCTTTGTCGCGGGGCCGATGAAGGGCGCAACGCCGTCGCTGCCGCCAACGTAAATGATGTGTCCGCCACGAATCGCAACGGCCTCTGCGATGGAACTGCGCGCATCAGAAGTGAAGACTATGCCATTGCGAAAGACGCGATCAGCCGGTGCGTCGGCGGCAAAGGATGAAGCAACCAGCAAACAAACGGACAGCAGAAGGGAAGCGGTGAATCGAATCATGGTCCCGGGGCCCCTGAACACACGGAAAAAGGATTACGTAAATCAGCCGTCAGAAGTTTACTCCTCTGACGGCTGAGAGCTGACGGCTGCTTTACTCCGGCCGATCGATCTGCGCTTTCTGCAGCTTGTCGGAGTAGTCGACGTACACGGCCTTCCACTCGGTGTAGAAGTCAATCGCGCCAATGCCGCCTTCGCGATGGCCATTGCCCGTGGCCTTCGTTCCGCCAAATGGCAGATGAACTTCCGCGCCAATCGTCGGAGCGTTGATGTAGGTGATGCCGGCTTCGAGGTCGCGAACGGCCGCGAACGCCTTGTTCACATCTTTGGTATAGAGCGCCGACGACAGACCATATTCGATGTTGTTGGCAATCTCGATTGCATTCTCAAGGTTCTCGCAGGGAATGATCGAAACCACCGGGCCGAAAATTTCTTCCTGTGCGATGCGCATCTTCGGATCGACATCGATGAACACGGTCGGCTCGAGGAACCAGCCATACTGATAGTCGCCCTTGTCGAGGCGGTTTCCGCCGCACATCATCTTCGCGCCTTCTTCTTTCCCGATCTCGATGTATTGCAGGTCGGTTTTGAGTTGGTTCTCATTGACCGCCGGACCCATCTCCACCGTCTCATCGAGACCGTTGCCGACCTTGATCTTTTTGGCGCGCGCGACAAACCTGTCAACGAACTCGCGATATACACCCTTCTGCACGATGATGCGGCTGGTCGCGGTGCAGCGCTGTCCGGTCGTCCCGAACGCACCCCAGAGTCCGCCCTCAATTGCGAGATCAAGGTTGGCATCGTCGAGCACGATCATCGGATTCTTTCCGCCGAGTTCGAGTGAGCAATGCTTGAAGCTCTTGGCCGCCGTCGCGCCAACGATCCTTCCCACCGCGGAAGATCCGGTCAGTGAAATGGCGCGCACCGTCGGATGCTCGGTGAGCGGTGTTCCGACTTCCGAGCCGAACCCAGTCACAATATTAATGACGCCCTTGGGCACGCCGGCGTCCGTAAGCGCCTGCACCAGATTGAAGGTCGAGAGCGGCGTATCCTGCGCCGGCTTAATTACGCATGCATTGCCGCAAACTACCGCCGGCAGCAGCTTCCACGATGAAATCGCCATCGGGAAGTTCCAAGGCGTGATCATGCCGCAAACGCCAATCGGCTGCCGCACGGCCATGGCAAATTTGTTGGGCAGTTCGGAAGGCACGGTCGGCCCAAACAGGCGGCGGCCTTCGCCGGCGTTGTAGTAAGCCGCATCGATCGCTTCCTGCACATCGCCACGAGTCTCTTTCAAAATCTTGCCCATCTCGCGAGTCATGTCGCGCGCGTATTCTTCTTTTCGCTCGGCCAAAATCTCGGCAGCCCTGAACACGATCTCGGCACGCCGTGGCGCCGGAACCAGCCGCCACTTCGCGTATGCTCGCTTCGCTGCATCGACCGCCGCGTCAACGTCCGCTTTATTCGACCGCTGGAAGATTGCTACCACTTCGCGCGTGTCAGCTGGGTTTCGATCTTCAAAAGTTTGTCCGCTCTGGGACTCGACCCATTCGCCGTCAATGAAATTCCTGAAAACTCGAGTCTTCGTGTTGCCGCCGTCGATGACTGGCTTCGTTAAGGTGTCCGTCGCCATAAAACCTCCTGGGATGATTGCGATTCTCGTCGCTCAAAACGCTCTTTTCCATGCTAACAACCGCCTTTGAGAGCGGCAAGGCGACGGGAAGTGTTTCTGGCTTGCGCCCGAGCCCCGGGCGATAACTGAGGCTCTTCGGTGACGCACGGGCCGCGGCATCTGGCCCCGATCAATCGTCATCTATTATGGATGTGAGCATGTCCACGGTTCGTCGGCAAAAAAGCGCGCCTTCAAAATCCGCGAGGCTTTCCGAGCGTCAGATTCACCTGATCGCCAAAGCGCTCTCCGACCCTCGCCGTCACGAAATCCTCCAGCACGTCGGAACCAAGGAGGCAGGGGTGCTTTGCGGTGAAGTGCGCGGACGCCAGCCGGTTACGGCTGCGACTCTCTCCCATCACATCAAAGAACTCGAGAACGCCGGCCTCGTCCAGCTTGAGCGAGAGGGCAAGTGCATGCGCCTGATCCTTCAGCGCGATATTCTCGAAGCCTACCTCGACCATCTTCGCGCAATTTAAGGGGTTTGCCGAACCTCTGAAACCTTTCGCGCCTCTCCGCATCAATTAGACAGTTGTCGAAGTATCAAAACGAGGAGATGGCACACCATGGGCAGGTTGAAAGATAAAGTCGCAGTGGTCACAGGAGCGTCCAAAGGAATCGGCGCCGGCATCGCCAAGGCGCTGGGAGCCGAGGGCGCGTCGGTCGTGGTTAATTACGCGTCGGACAAAAAGGGCGCGGATCGCGTCGTAACCGAGATTACGAAGTCGGGCGGCAAAGCAATCGCCGTTCAGGGAGACGTCAGCAAAGCGGCGGACGTACAACGAATTTTCGCTGAAACCAAGAAGACGTTTGGCCACCTTGACGTTCTCGTGAACAACGCAGCCATCTATCAGTTCGCCCCTATTGGGCAGATTACGGAAGAGCATTTCAACCGCCAGTTCGACATCAACGTGAAGGGTCTGCTGCTGGCCACGCAGGAAGCGGTCAAGATATTCAATGGTGACGGTGGAAGCATCATCAACATCAGCTCGGTCGCAAGCCAGGGAACAGTGCCCGGCAGCTCTGTTTACTCGGGAACCAAGGCCGCGGTTGATGCGATCACGCATGTGCTTGCCAAAGAGCTGGGCGCCCGGAAGATTCGCGTCAATGCGATCAATCCCGGCCCGGTGGAAACCGAGGGCTTCCGCGCCGCAGGAATTCCGGGAAGCGACTTGGTGAAGGAGTTCGAAGCCCGCACGCCGCTTGGACGCGTTGGGCAGCCGGAAGATATTGCTCCGATCGCGGTCTTCCTGGCTTCGGCCGACTCCGGGTGGCTGACAGGAGAAACGCTGTTCGCGTCGGGTGGACTCCGGTAAGTAGCGACGAATTAATGGAGAGACGCGGCTTGCCGCGTCTCTCACCCTTCTAAATTGCTCGCATCGCGGATAGGCACTGTCCCTCTACATCACTTTCGTAACCCTCCTGCCCATGACCTTCCATTAATCCCCGTTCTCCCGGCGATATCATGACTAGAGCTTCGGGATTTCTCCGATTCCGTCTAGCTCTGCATTAAGGACAGCTCAGCTTTGTCCAACCGATCATCCAAGCCGGGTGTGTACGTCGCATGGAAGACTGTGACGTATCGCAGTGTCATTCTCTCGGCGCTCGGGGTCGCGGTGATTTTCGTTATCCTCTTGCACGTGATTTTTCCGCAGTTCACCGACTCAACCGTGAAGGCCGCGGGCCGTCTCTCTTCCAATATTCTCGAAAAAGTCGCCGGCCTGGCGCCTCCGCTGAAAGCGCCATCCGCCCCGGTAGCGCAGCAGGCGCACTTCACCGCGCTCGATGGCACGGTGCGCGTCCGCAAGAGCAACGGCACTACCTGGATCAACGCCGACTACAGCGTGCCGCTCGAGAAAGGCGATGTCGTCCAGACTGCTGCCGAGGGCATGGCAAAAATTGTGTTCAATGACGGCACCAACTACATGGTCAAGCAGGATTCGCTGATCGTGATTGAAGAGAACTCGGCCAACGATCAGCAGCAGACCAATGTTGCCGTCGCGGTCACGACCGGTACAGTCGACCTGACCACAGCGACGTACGTACAAGGTTCGAAGTCGCAGGTGATCGTGGCCGGAGCGAAAGCCTCGCTGGCGCCGGATTCGTCAGCTATGGTTCACAATGACCCCAAGGTCGACCAGCACGAAATCTTGGTCAAGAAGGGCAGCGGCGACATCGAGCGCAACGGCGAAACGGTTCGCCTGGCGAGCTGGGAGAAAGTCAGCTTTCAGGACAACTCGAAAAAGATGGAGCGTGCCACCGAGATCGGCCCGCCCACACCCATTTCTCCGGGCAACATGATGCCAGTGTTCACCAATCCTTCCGAGAAGACCAAGGAAGTCGAGTTCAGCTGGACGCCGATGTCGAACGCGGCGGGGTATCGCCTGCGCATTTCGCACAACCCATATTTTTCGTCGATGCTACTTGATCGCAAAGTCGAGACAGCCAGCGTAGTCGTAACCGGCCTGCCCATCGGCGCGTATTACTGGTCGATCCAGTCCTACGATGGCGCGGGCAAGGAATCGGTTGAGAGCGAGAAGAACCGCTTTACGATTATTGCGAAGACGAAGGAGAAGATCGACATTTCGCTCGACATCGAGCCGTTTGTTCAGCATGGCCATGTGATCGAGGTGATCGGCAAGACCGAAGGCGGAGCGCGGGTAATGGTGAACGGCATGGAGGTTCCATTCGTTGGCGACGATGGTTCCTTCCGCTATTTCACTCCCTCTTTGCCATTGGGTGAAAATACGATTACCGTCACTGCGCAGAATTCAAAGGGCGGTGTTAACACCCGCCAGGCAAAGGTGGTCATTCAATAGGGCGCAGCGAAGTCGGCAGGGTTCGCAGGCCATAAAAAGCCCGAAGAGTATGGTAAACAATGCGGAATTGACGGGTGCCCAACTGGCAACTCGCCGATCCGCCTTTAACAAGTAGAATAGAAAGACCGAGAAAAACCTCCGCAACAACTGCCCAGGTTCGGGGCGGGGAAATTCTCCGAGAGAGAAGAGAAGTTCTGCCATGTCAAACAACGGATTTTCTAACGGATCCTCGCGCAATCATAATCTGCGCTCGCTCTTCAGCATGTTCTCCAGCGACCTTGCCATCGACCTTGGCACGGCCAACACGCTGGTCTATGCCCGCGGCAAAGGCATCGTCGTCAACGAACCCTCCATCGTCGCGCTGAACAAGAACACGAATGAAGTCGAGGCCGTAGGCAAAGAAGCCAAAGAGATGCTGGGCCGCACGCCCGGTAACATCGTCGCCATCAAGCCGATGAAAGACGGCGTCATCGCCGACTTCAAAGTCACCGAGAAGATGTTGAATTACTTCATCCAGAAGGCGCATAACCGCAAGATGCTGGTGCATCCGAGAATCGTCATCGGTGTCCCTTCGGAAATCACGCAGGTAGAAAAGCGCGCGGTCATGGACTCCGCCTACCGCGCCAAGGCGAGTGAAGTGCACCTCGTCGAGCAAGCTATGGTCGCCGCGATCGGCGCGGGCCTGCCCATCACCGAACCCAGCGGCAACATGGTCGTCGACATCGGCGGCGGCACCACCGATATTGCAGTCATCTCTCTCAGCGGCATCGTCTACTCGCGCAGCGTGCGCATGGCCGGCAACCAGATGGATGAGGCCATCATGAATTACCTCAAGCGGAAATATAACCTGCTCGTCGGCGAGCGCACTGCGGAGCAGATCAAGATGGAAATCGGCTCCGCTTATCCTCTCGACAAACCGCTGACCATGGAAATCAAGGGCCGCAACCTGATTGAAGGCGTACCCAAGACGATCACCGTCGACGACAGCGAAATTCGCGAATCGCTCAGCGAATGCGTCTCGACGATCATGAACGCAATCCGCGTTGCCCTTGAACGCACGCCGCCTGAGCTTTCCGCCGACATCAGTGACCGCGGTATCGTGCTCACTGGCGGCGGGGCGCTGCTGAAGAATCTCGACAAGCGCATCCGCGAAGAAACCGGCCTCCCAGTGTCCATCGCCGACGACCCGCTGTGCAGCGTGGTCCTCGGCACGGGCAAAATGCTCAGCGACTTCAAGCTGCTGCGCAAGATTTCGATTGAGTAGCTGTCAGCCATCAGCTCTCAGCCTTCAGTCTGCTTGGAGAGTCGCAGCGATCCTGGATGATCATGAAGCTTGCATATCGTCTGTGAATTCACTGAGAGCTGACGGCTGATGGCCGAGAGCTGGGTTACTGACAACTAATGTTCGGCCGCTATCGCAATCTGATCGTGCTCGTGGGCGTGCTCTTCGCCCAGATCCTCGGCCTTGCCGTGCAAGTCAAGCGGACGCGCAACAGCGAGCCGACCCGCCTGATTCGCATCTGGACGGTGGGCACCGTCTCGCCTCTGGAAAAAGGCCTCTCCTGGATCCAGAGCTCCACCGGCAACATCTGGGGTAACTATCTTTATCTGCGCGGCGTCCGTGCGGAGAATCGCGAACTCAAGCGCCAGATCGAGCAGATGCGCCTCGAGCAGGCGCGTATGACTCAGGATGCCGACCAGGCCCACCGGCTCCAGGCTCTGCTCGGCTTTAAGGAACAGTTCATCTCGCGGACCGTGGCTGCGCAGGTCATCGGCGGCTCGGGCAGCGACCTGTCCCGGGTCATCTACATCGACAAGGGCTATGCCGATGGCATCAAGACCGACATGGCGGTCCTCACTAAGGATGGCATCGTCGGCAAAGTCCTCCGTGTCGATCATCGCCATGTAGCGCAGGTGCTCCTCATCGACGATCAGACAAGCGGTGTCGGCGCAATCCTCGAAAAGTCGCGCCTGCAGGGCATTTTGCGCGGAACATCGTCCGGCGGAGTCGTTCTCGAAAAAGTGATGAGCGACGAAACCGTGCCAATTGGAGAGCGCGTTCTCACCAGCGGCGGCGACGGCATTTTCCCGAAGGGCCTCAGCGTGGGAACGGTCACCAAGGTGACGCCGGGCAACGATCTCTTCCTCAACGTGCGCGTCCATCCGGATGCTGACCTCAGCCGCATCGAAGAGGTTCTGGTTGTGACTCAAATCGACGAAAAGCAGGTCGAGACCGACCAGACAACTCCGATTCGCGCGGTCGATATTCTTGCGCAGCGCTTGCCGACGGTTCCGCCGAAGCCTGAAACAACCTCTCCGGGCCAGACTCCTGGCGCAACGAAGCCCGCCGGCCAAAACAACGCTCAATCCCCGGCGCCGCAGAACTCAGTAGCATCGGCGAGGGCCGCGGGTGGTGACGCCGCGGTTGGAACAGGGGCCACCCATGCTAGCGCCGCACCAAAGCCGAAGGCGACCACTCCTGAGCATGCCAATACAGCTCAAGCGAGCGCGGGTGCGGCCAAGTCAGTAACTCCAAATTCGACTGCCGCGCCGAGTGGAGGGTCGAATTCGCAACCTACAGTATCCAAGCCGAAGGCCAGTGTGCCAGCCGCATCCGGCAGCGCAAATACAAGCGCGCCTGCGGCGGCCCAAACCGGCACGAAAACGTCGGCCGCGGGAACGGCAACGGCGTCCGGGACTGCCAAGAAGGCCGCGCCCAAGCCCGCCAACCCGGACGTCAAAACGTCACCCAAGCCTCCCGCGCAGGACGCTCCCCACTAACGTGGCCATCACTTACACATCGGGCGAGCAAGTTGAAGTCTACCGTTTCAGCATTCCGGCGACGATTCTCATTCCGCTCGCCGCGGTATTTCTTCAAGCGTGGCTGCCGCGGCATTTTTCTTTCTTCACCATCTTCGATCTACCGCTGCTGGTTACCATTGGCTTCGCCACCGCTCGCCGGAATCCGCTCGCCGGGCTTGTTACGGGCGGCTTAATCGGCATCGTTCAGGACGCACTCACGCAGCAGCCCATCGGCCTTTTCGGGATTGCGAAAACGGTGGTCGGATTCGGCGCATCGTCGCTAGGCATCAAGATCGACGTCGAGAACTCCGGTGCTCGCTTCCTGCTGACGATTCTCTTCTACGTCGTTCACGAGATCGTTTACTTCTTCATCGCCCGCGTTCTCGTAAGCCTGCAGATGGCCTGGAGCTGGCCTCATGAAATTTTCTCTGGTGTAGCGAATGCCGCTCTCGGCGTGGTAATTTACGCGCTGCTGGACCGCGTCAAGCAGCGCACCTAGAACTCGAGAAACGCCGCGCGTTTACCGCGACGGCTTCTGCGCCGTTGCAATACCATAGGCCATCGCCGCCGCCAACAGAGTAGCCAGCAGATTCACTCCTTGATTGCCGATCCATCCACGCCGTTGTAACGTCGCTCCCATCAGGCTATCGACCATCATTCCCGCAAATCCGGCGGTTGCCGGAACCCAGACATCGGGCCATGCCAGCAAGCCGCAACCTGCGCCCACGGCGGAAATTGCGATCCCCGCTGCCAGACCCGCCAGCGTTCCTGAAGCGGTGATCCCCCCATCCGTTCCTGCCGGCACGCGCGCTCCAGTAGTGATCATGAGCGCATCGCGCCGCCGCGATTGCCCGGCTTCGCTGCCCACAGTATCGGTAGCTGCCTCCGCCAATGCCCCGGCCAGAGCCACGAGCCACGCTCCATTTCCGCTGGCTGCGAAAAACAGCGCGCTCGCGGCCGCGACGGCCAGATTTGCCAGCACTTGCCACGCCGTCCTGCCTTCCCGCCGCTCCGCTAATCCCAATTCCTGTTTTTGCCGGTAGCCGGAACGAGTGCTTAGCCATGTTGCCGCAAACAGGGCAGCGAGACTCGCAAATGCGCCCGGTCCCGCACCGGCGAGCAACGCGAGACACGCAACTCCGCCGCCCGCCGTGCCCGACCAGGTCACGCCCCGCAGGGCACGCGCCAGCAAAGCAAATGCCAGCGTGACGGCGCCGGCCACAAGCAACCGTCCCGGCGTAGAAGCCCATGCATCCGGTAGTAAGGGAATGAACATTAGTTAAGGAAGCTGCAAGCTCTCGGTTCCAAGCTCCAGGCAACAAGATTCTACTGAGAACTGAGAACCGGGAACCGAGAACTCTGTTGATCAACACAACATTCAGTCCTCATCGAGACCCGACCGCAGCATCTAGTGCTTGGCCTTTCGGTTCTCCCCGTAATCTGGCACGACCCATTTGCACCATTTACGCTACACTTCTGTACGCTTGGCAGCATTTCCGCATCTCAAACTTTGTTTTGGCGGAAGCCTCGAAGCTGCATGGTGGTAGAGACGAAGCTTGTCATGTCTCAAGCAAAGAAATCAAGGTGATTTATGGCCTCTTCAGTCTGGTCCGGTTATCTGACTTTCGGATTGATCTCCATGCCGGTGCGCCTCTTCTCCGGCGCGCGCAGTTCTGGCATCTCTTTCAACCAGCTTCACCGCACCGACCACCAGCGCGTGAAGCAACAGCTCATTTGTTCGGCTGACGGGCAGGTCCTCGATCGCAGCGACATCGTCAAGGGCTTCGAGTATCGCAAAGGTGAATACGTCATCGTCGAACCCGAAGAGATCAAAAAGATCGAGCCGAAGACCGTCAAGACCATGGAAATCCTCGAATTCGTCAAGACCGCCGACGTCGACCCGGTCTACTTCGAGTCCTCTTATTACATGATGCCCGAGGAAGCAGGCCGCCGCCCCTATGCTCTCCTCACCAAGGCCCTCGAAGAGAGCGAATACGTCGCCATTGCCAAGCTCACCATGCACAACCGCGAATACACCGTTTTCCTCCGTCCCCACAAGGGCGGCATGATGCTGCACACCATGTACTACAAAGAAGAAGTTCGCGAAGTCGAAGGCTTTGGCCCGCCGGACGTCGAAATCAAGGATGCCGAGCTTAAAGTTGCCCATCAGTTAATCGAAGCGCTGGCCGACGAATGGGATCCCGAAAAGTATCAGGACGATTTCCAGGAGAATCTCAAGAAGCTGATCGAGACCAAACTCGAAGGCGGAACCGTGCAGGCGGTCGAGCAGCCGAAGAAGTTGGCTCCGGTAGTGGATCTCATGGCCGCTCTGAAGGAAAGTCTGGAAAACGCAAAGAAGCCCGCCGCCTCCGAGCGCCGAGTGAGCAGGGAAGCGGCCGAACCCCGCCGCAAAGTAAAGAGAGGATAGTCGTCGTTAGTCGTTGGTCGTTCGCAATGTAGTCGAAGCGATTGTTCCATCATCGAGCAATGCGGCGGATAGAGGAAAGGCACTCAGAACGACTCCGGATCAACGACGAACGACTTGCCTCGCGTGGAATCGAGGGTGAACGCCTTAGCCTCATTTCCCCAACTCGCCTCATTCCCGCTACAATACCTGTTTCCGTGTAATCCATTTCTCTGGAGTCTGAATGAAGCGGTTTCTGTGCTTGGGTGGAGTCCTGTGCCAAGTCATCCTCTGGTCGGCTTGCGGCGACGTTTTTCGTCCCATCATCATCCCGAACCCGCCCGAGTTCCCGAGTCCTGCCGCCGCCCACTCGATTTTTATCGCCAGCGACAATGGAACCGTCAACGGTGGTGTGGAAACTCCGCAGATCGGCGGCGCCATGTCGATCGACGTCTCCGGCGATACGGATATGAGTCAGCGAAAGCTCGGACTTGTTCCGGTCCACGCTGTTCAGCAGACCGCCAATCAGATTATCGTCGCCAATCAATCCGCGCCCGGTGCCGATCAGGACTCGCTTTCCAAAGTGACGTTCTCCGGTACCACCATCTCCACGGTCTCCACCATCACTTTACCCACTGGTTCTGCTCCGAATTTCGTGGCGACAACCGAGACCGGTGAGGTGTACGTTTCGGCGCCGGGCAACGTGCCCCCCGTGAACGCGTCTCCCGCCCTCGTGGTTGTGGACACGGCGCGCAGCACCGTTACCTACACGGTACCGGTCGGCCTCAGCCCGGTGGCCGTTGCCGAAACGCCCGACACCAAAAAACTCTATGTTGCCAGCGTTGGCGACGGCACGATCGCCGCTTTCAATACCGGCGTCAACGGCCCAACATTGCGAGGAGTCAGCAGCCAGCCGACTTCAGCGCCTATCTGGCTCGCCGCACGGAACGATAGTCAGCGAGTTTACATTCTCGAGGTCAACGGAACGCTCGCTTACCTTGACACGACCACCACCAGCGGTCCTGACACCCTCTACGAAACCCCCATCTCTGTCCCCGGCGCTCCTAACTTCTGGTACGACGTAATTCTTAATCGGCTCTATATCCCGGGGCAGGGCTTGGTGAACGGCTCGATGGTGCCCGCCGTGACGATCGTGGATGTCTCTCAGGCGGCGCCGGCCGTGCTTGCCGTCGTCGCCATTCCGAGCATCGATGTCCCCGGCGTGGGCTCTACGCCTGCGACCGTCATCGCGGCGACCTCGCTCCCTGACGCAACCCGGGCATACTTTGGCTCCTATGCCTCCGCCACCTCAACCGTGACAATTTCGTCCGTGGTGGGCGATGGCACAAACGCGACTTACACTTACGCGTTGACCTCGGGCGCCTCGCTCGTAGCGGGGATGGGTCTCGATATCGCCGGCTTGGTTGATTCGCAGGGCAATCCTTTGACGGCATTCCAGGGCCCGGTGCTGATCTCGAACGTGATCAGCGGCACCTCGGACTGTCCATCTACTTGCTTTCAGGCGGCCAACACCACAACGCTTGCCGCTCTCGCCGAATCGGGCACAGGAAGTTCCAAGACCGTTTTCCCGCAAGTCACCGTCTTCAACGCCACGAGCTTGACGTTTAAGACTAACGTTGCGATTCCCGGATTCCCCGATGCAACCGTCCCGAGCTCAGGTTTCTATGTACCGACGTGCAGCACCACCCGCGACATGATCGGTCCAACCGGCAATGGTTTTCGAATCATGATGGCTTCGGGCGGCGACAGCACGCGTGCCTATCTCTCCAGTTGCGATGGCGGAATCATCGACATCATTCGGACCGACACCGATACCTATTACCTCAACCTCCCCGCACCCTTCAGCGCGCGTCCGCCCTACACTGGCGCGGCAGAGAACCCGCCGCAGAGTCCAGTCTTTATGATCGCGGGACCCTAGATGGAAGGTTAGGGAAAAGGCTGGAACGGCGGAGAGAAGGCTAGCGCCGCCGGAAAAGACCCACGTTTTTGAGGGTTTTTTGACGCCGCAGCCGATAATCGCACATAAGATATCTATTGTTCAACGACACGCAATGCAAGCTAGGAAGACATGAAGGAAGGTCGAATCTCGGAGTAGTAGGAACTAGCAGCAAACAACCAACAACTATTTAGCCGCCGCAGCGCGTTCCATCGAACACCGCTGATAGCGCAGCGCAATGTTCATAAACACATTGCCGCGTTCTGTGCTGAAACACAGTACGACAGCCTCGGTATCCTCACTGCTCTTCGCGCCTCGGTCGGAGGTGTGCACCGTTGGAGGATGAACGCGGAAATTGAAGCCTTGATCGTTTAACACAGTCACGGCATTCCCAATGATCTGGTTAGCCAGTTCGCAGACTGCCTCGCGGACTAACTCATCGCTGCTCTCGAGATCGGCGCCAGCCAGATGGCTCGCAAAACAGACCGCAGTCTTTTCGTCGCAGTCAAAGATGATGCGCCCTTCGATATCTCCGGTGAGACAGACTTCCGCCGCAACGCCTTTCCGGCGGTAAGCCTCTTCATCCATCGTCAGGTTATCGATGGAAACCGCGGATTTCAGCCCCTGCGCGAGCACCGCATCCGCGGCGTTCAGAAAGGGCTGAATGAGTTCCATGCGCATCGGTTAGGCTCCGGCTCCCGCTCCTGCCGTTTGAGGCGGCGCTGTCTGATCGTCGCGCATCACATACTTGATGATCTCGTAGAGAACCTCGGGCTTCACAGGCTTCTGCACGAAATGCCGTGCTCCGCGCTGCAATGCGGCCACGATGTTTTCCTGGTAGCCGACCGATGACACCATGACAATGCGCGCCGAGGGATGCTTGCCGACGATCTTTTCCGCCGCCTCAATGCCCTCCATCTGCGGCATCGTAATGTCCATCAGCACGATGTCCGGTGTGAGGCGCTCATATTCGCTGATCGCCGTAACTCCGTCTCCCGCTTCGCCGACAACCACCCCGCCAAACGACTCGACCATCTTGGCAAGATTCTTGCGCGCGAATACGGAATCATCCACGATCAGGTAGCGCACCGGCTGGTCGTCTCCACTCCGTTTTAGCGGCGCAAACTGTTCCATACACTCCTCCACTATGATTACTTAATCACGGGCGCATTAACTTCGGTAGATAACTCTAGTTACCCCGGTTACCAGCGCCGATACCTCTGCCGATTTCTTCATCATTTCGCGGTGCAAGATCGCCCGAACATTGCCCTTGCAGGAAGTTCGGCAGCTCCTGGAGCCCGACAACATGCATCGCGAAACCACGCTCAATCGCCGCCTTCGGCATCCCAAAAACGACGCAGCTCTCGCGATCTTGCGCAACGGTGATTCCGCCAGCGGATAGAATCTCTCCTAATCCGTCAGCTCCATCGTCGCCCATTCCCGTCATGAGAACGCCCAGAACCTGCGCACCAAACTCCTGCGCCACACTCCGAAACAGAACGTCTGCTGAGGGCCGGTGGCCGTTCACGGGGCTGTCCTCATTCAATACAGCCACATTGCCCAGTGGCAGCTTCTTTACTTTCATGTGCCGATTGCCTGGGCAAACCAGGGCGCGACCGGCAACCAGCAGATCGCCGGATTGCGCCTCTTTCACACGAATCGGGCAAGTCTCGTCGAGTCGCTTGGCGAAGAGTTCGGTAAATCCATCGGGCATGTGCTGCACGACGAGAATTGTCCCGGCGAAGTCAACGGGAAGATTTGAAAACAAATACTGCAACGCGTTCGGGCCGCCGGTCGAAATCCCGATCGCGACTACCCGGTTCGGAGCCGCCGGCGCCTGCTTGCGCAGTAACTCATTTGGCGTGTGCTCGGCGACGAACATTGGCGCGGCAGCGCCATGTTGTGCGGCGGCATGAATCTTCCCAATCAACTCGTCCGCGATCTCCGGCAGCCGCGCCGAAACATCTTTGGGCTTGGCGACGAGGTCGAATGCTCCGAGCGACAACGCCTTCAGAGTGATTGCCGCGCCCGCAGTGGTGTGCGAACTCACAACGATCACCGGCACCTTCCAACGACGCCGAATCTCCTTGAGCGTGTCGATGCCGTTCAGTCCGGGCATCTCGAGATCGAGCGTCACAACGTGCGGCTTGAGTTCCTTGATTTTTTTGAGCCCGAAATTGCCATCCATCGCCGTGCCCACAACCTCGATCGATGGGTCTTCCTCGAGGATGCGCGGAATCAGCTTCCGCATCAGCGCGGAATCGTCGATGACCAGCACTCTCACCCGCTTCCTCATGCCCGGCCACCTGCGGCTTGATGAACTTGTGCGGCAAGGCTGGGCGGTGCGGCACTGAGATTCGACAACAATCCCGAGATCGGCTTGCCGTTCGTTCCGCGCGCTCGGGTAAACCGTTCCACCAGGGCGAGCAAATTCAAAATCAAGACCACGCGACCATCGCCAAGAATCGACGCACCGCTGACAAGATCGGTTTTGATCGACTGGCCATCGAGTGCCTTGATAACCAATTCGTCTTCGCCCGCCAGTTGGTTCACGATCACGCCGAACTTGCGCTCGCCATGATGGATGACCAGGACAAAAACCTTGCTCCGGGCTGCCTCCGGACCTGGTTGCGGTGCCGCGCCCAGCCGCAGCAACGGAAGTACGTCATCCCTCAACCGCAGGACTTCGAAGTGCTCGACTTCGTGTATTTCCCCTTCCGTGGCGCGGGCGATCTCATTCACGGCATTGAGTGGGAGCGCGTAAAGCCTGTGATCGACGCGGAAAAGCAGCGCGCGCAATATGGCGAGCGTGAGCGGCAGGCGAAGACGAAAAGTTGTGCCACGCCCGGGCGCGGTTTCGATCTGCACCGAGCCCTTAAGCCGCGTCAACACCGTCTGCACAACATCCAGCCCGATGCCGCGGCCCGAGAGTTCCGTGATTTCTTCGGCAGTCGAGAACCCCGGACGCAGAATCAATTCTAGCGTCTCGGGGTCGCTTAGCCGCGATGCCTCGTCCGGCTTGAGTAGTCGTTGCACGAGCGCGCGCTGACGAACTTTGTCGACGTCGACGCCTCGACCATCGTCGGCAACCTCGATGACCACCTGATTTCCCTGATGGTAGGCCTTCAGCTGCAATTTGCCCTGGGGCCTCTTGCCGACGCGCGTTCGTTCTTCCGGCGTTTCGATCCCGTGTCCGACCGCATTGCGCAGGATGTGCATCAGGGGTTCGGCCACCGAGTCGAGAATGCCTTTATCCAGGTCGGTGTCTCCGCCCTGGATGACGAGTTCGACCTCTTTGCGGCCCTGCCGCGCTACATCGCGCACGATGCGAGGAAAGCGCCGGAAGAGTTGATCGACCGGAACCATCCGGATCTTCATCACGGACTGCTGGAGGTCGCTCAAAACGCGCGACTGGAAAGCCATGACGTCGCTGAACCTGCCGCGCAGCGGGTCTTTCGGGAAACGCTGCCCGAACTCGGTGAGCGTCTGCTGCAACATCGACTTCGCGAGGATCAGTTCGCCCACCAGGTTGAGCACGCTGTCGATCCGTTCGGCATCGACGCGCAGTATATTGTCCGAATTTGTTGCGCCCGGATGATTTGCCGTTTCCGTCGCAGGGGAATCGTCCTGCGGTTCGCTTTCCGCCCCGATCCGTGGCTCTTCCTTCTCTGGTTTGCTTGCCGGTGCCGTTTCGGCCACAGGGGCTTCTACCTTGAGGGGCAGTACCTCCGCGCTCTGGGTAATGGTCGGGATGCTGCACTTCGCGCGGATCTCCTCGGCCGGTTTGTGCGACGCCAGCGCAACCTGTACGCGCTCGATGGGCGCCTTCGAATCGTCGGCTGGATGAACCGCCAGCACCTCACCCAGACTGGCCAGCGCGATGTGAATCATCTGACGGGCTGCGATTGGCATCCCACACTGCGGATCGAGACGGACCGTGACGTGATGGAGTTGTTTGCCGTCCGCCGCGGCATGCCCGAACGTCAAGCGGTCATACTCGGTCCATGGCGCCCGCTCCGGAGCGTTCTTTTTGTCTGGCCCCTCTTCTTGCTTCGCTTCCGCCGCGCTCTCCGCCCGGACTTCTATCTGACGCTGTGCGAGGCTCACAATCTCGGCCCGTAACGGCTGGATGTCGGGCAGCTTCTGTCCCGCATGGTAGGCGTGTATCAGACCGCCAAATACGTCCGCCGCCCGCATCGCCACTTCAGGGATGATGGCGGTGTTCGTTTTAAGCGTGAGCACGTCTTCGAACTCGTGCGCAAGCTCGCATAGTTCGCGATAGCCGCATGCCGCCGCATCGCCCTTGAGCGTGTGCACGATGCGCCGCAGACTGCGCGCGGTTTCGGCATCGCCCGGATTCTTCTCCAGCCGCAGCGCCTCCTCATTCAGCTTTTCGACGAGTTCAGCCGCGCTCTCGAAGAACAGTTCGCGCAATTCGCTCATCCGGTCATCGGGAGGGCCACTCACTGTCTGACCTCGATTCGCTGATAAGCTGTGCCAGCGTTGCGGTGCACCATCTGGAATTTGTCGGTGAGGCCGAGCAGGCTCTCCGCGTGTCCCACGAAGAGATAGCCGTTCGGATTCAGGCAACGATAAAACTTTTCGATCAGCCGTTTCTGTTCCGCCTCGTCGAAGTACATCATCACATTGCGGCAGAAGATTATGTCATTGCGCTGGGGCAGGTATTCCGTTTTCAGATTATGAAAGTCGAAGTGCACCAACTCTTTCATGTTCTTTTTGACGGAGTAGCCCGTTCCGACCTTGTCGAAGTAACGGAGGCGAAAGCTGTAATCCACCGGCGACATCTGGTGCTCGGTGTAGGAGGCCTCCTGGGCGATTCGCAGCACGGAGTAGCTGATGTCGCTGGCTAGAATTTCCAGACGCCACGGGTCGGGAATTAGCGGTTTGGGCAGCGTGGTCTGGGCCGGCAGAGGATTGCGCAGCGCATGATAGGAGAGCGTGTCCGCCACGAGCATGGCCAACGTATACGGTTCCTGTCCCGTGGAACAGCCCGCGCTCCAGATTCGCAGGTTGTAATCGCGCCTCGTCTGCTTCGACTCCAGCATCTCTTCGAGGGCGTCCCTCTGGAATAGGTCGAGTTGTGCTTTGTTGCGGAAGAAGCTCGTCTCATTGACGGTCAGGTTCTCGAGCAGCTTCGCGAGTTCCTGTTTGCCTTGCTGGCTGATGAGCAGGCGGTAGTAGCTGTAAAACGAATCGATGCCGCACTCTCTCAGCCGCCGGATTACGCGGTCCTGAAGAAAGGGCATGCGCCGCTCGTCGAAGAACATGCCGCACTCCTGATAGACGAGGGCCTGCACCAGCTTCAGTTCGGCTTCGGTGAGCGCGGGCGCTTGTGCTTCGCCAGTATTCATTCAGTCAGTATCGCGATGCTGGTTTTGCCGCCACATCATTTGCTGCCGGAGGCGCTGGTGGCCTCCGCTTTGCCTTTGGCACTCGTTTTTGTCTGGCTTTGTTCCTTCGCTTCTGCCTTTCCAGTGTCGCGGACGGTCAGAACCCGGTCGATGTCGAGCAGGATGATCAGTCTTTTCCGGAATTTTCCGAGCCCGGTGACGCAATCCAGCCCGCCCTCTTTCATCATTGCCGGGGCTGGCTCAATTTCGCTCTCCGCGACCTTCAACACCTCCGACGCCGAGTCGACGATCATGCCAACGAGCCGGCTGCGGTGTTCGACCACCAGAATTCGGCTATGCCGTGTTAGCGCCGTGGCGGCCTTGTCGAAGCGCTTGCGCAGATCGACAACGGAAATGATTTTGCCGCGCAGATTGATGACTCCTTCGAGGTGTGCGGGTGCGTCTGGGATCGCGGTAATCTCCGGCACGCGCACGATCTCGTGCAGCGCCGTGATCGGGATGCCGTACGTCTCGCGTCCCACCTGGAAGCCGACAATCTGAACTTCGCGGTTGATAGACCCGGTCAAGTTAGCGAGCTCCCGCCGTGGCAGCCTGGCGCACCGCGCCGTTCCCATTGCTCGATTGCAGCGAGAAGCGGTCCATCGATTCGAGCAGCGCCCGCGACATCTTCGACATCTGGTCGGCGGAAGCCGCCAGTTCGGTCGAACCGGACGTGGATGCCTGCACCAGCGTCCGCATGCGCTCCATCGCCTGCACCACGGCTTGCGCTCCGGATGCTTGCTCCTCGACCGCTGAGTTGATCTCGTGCGTGATTTCGTTCAGACGTGCTGTAGCCCGCGCGATCTGTGTCGAGCCGTGTGACTGCTCGTTCGTAGCCGCGCCGATCTCGTGTGCGAACTTGTAAACTTCGGTGACCACATTCGAGATTTTGCGCAGTGCCGCGTTCAGGTCCTGCCCCAGATTCAGCCCTTCGTTGACGATCGCGGTGCTGTTCTCCATGTTGTCGACCGCCTTGCGGGCCTCGCGCTGGATGCTCTGAATCAACTCTGAGATCTCCTTGGTCGACTGCGCCGATTTTTCCGCCAGCTTGCGAACTTCGTCTGCCACGACCGCGAAGCCGAGGCCGTGTTCTCCAGCGCGGGCCGCTTCGATGGCAGCATTCAACGCAAGAAGATTTGTTTGTTCAGCAAGATCGTCAATGACTTCAATAATTTTCCCGATGTCATCGGCGCGCGTACCAAGAGAGTCGATAATGGACCCTGCCGAGCGAATCGTCGTGTTGATGCGATTCAACCCGTCGGTAGCCTTCTCCATGGTCCCAAGGCCGCTGTGGACTTCTTCTCGCGAACGGTTTGAGATATCCAGCAGCACCTTTGCCGTGTCGGCCACGCGCTGGATCGAAGTCACCATCTGATCGATCGAGGCCGACGTCTCGCTGACGCTTGAGGCCTGCGTCTGCGTGCTCTTCACCATGTTCTGCACATTGACGCTCATTTCGTGCATCGTGCTCGTTACTTCATCGATCGCTGAGGACGTTTGCAGGCTGTTCTGCGCCGATTCGTCTGAGGATGTCGCCACCTGTGTCGCGGCGCTCGCCACCTGCGCCGCGGCGTCGCGGCCGTTCCGCACCAGTCCGCGTAGCCCTTCCACCATGCGCCGGAACGCATTGGCCAGCGTGTCGTTCGCTGAGCGTGGATGAACCTCGACTGCCAGGTTGCCGCCCGCAATCGCCTCGGAAACGGCCGCCATTTCCTTCAGGTACTTAACCATCGAGTCGAAAGTGCGCGCCAGCTGCCCGATCTCGTCTTTCCCGTGAACGTCGATGTTGTGGTCAAGTTCCCCCGACTGTCCGATCTTCTCGGCGACCTGGATAAGCCGGTTGAGTGGCTCCGTAATCTCGTCGGTCTTGCGGTAAGCGATGATTGCGCCGACGACGAACGCAAAAAAGGAACTGAGGACAGAGATCACAATGGTCGCGGTCGTCGCCAGTTGGTCGTCGGCTTGGCGCTTCTGCAATAGATCGCGGTTTTCGCGATCCACTTCATCGAGGATGTCGCTAGAGCGTGAGAGGAAGGAGCTGGGATCTTTCTGTAGATAGAAAATCTGTAATTCGGCGACGGTCGCGTTGCCGCTGTCGACTGCGCGTCGCCGATCGACCAGAGGTTCGGCGAACTCGTGCACCCATCCGCTTTCCTGCTCGATTACTTTTTCAAGGCTGGTGCGCTGTTTGTCCGAATTTACCAATTCCACGGCGTGCCGCAGAGACATCACCAGAGCCTGCTCGCCATCGTTCATCTTCTCGACGTCGCGTGTATCGCCGCTCAGGAGATAGTTTTGGAGGTGCAGGTTGTTCTTGCTCATCTGGAAGCGAACCGTCGAGACCGCTTCCGTCATATCGATGGCTCGCTGCGCCGCGGCTTTGGCCGAGTGCTCACGCCAGACTGCGACGAGGTTGACCGCCAGCAGAATCAGCACCATCGCCAGGATGACGCCGAAACTCAGGTACAACTGTTTTCGAATACTCATGATGTCTGCCTTCCTGGCTTCCGGCTGCCCGGTCTATTGGTTCGGGTCAAAGCGGAACTCCAGACTTTCGGTGGTCTCCCTGGGGCGTGTTTCGTAGCGCCACCTGCGCACTGCATCGACAACCGCGTTGGCCAGAAGCGGATGACCGCCAACAACTTTCGTCTCGCGAACCGAACCATTGGGGGCGACCACAAGCTGCACTTTCACAACGCCCGAGATTTTCATGCGCCGCGCCAGATCCGGATAAACCGGCTCCGTCTTGACTTGCACTTTGCGGCCACTCTCTTCCTGTGCGCTCGCTCCCGGAACCAGATTGGGTGCCATCGCGGCAATTGACAGTAGGCTTACCAGCAGTACGCCTTGCCAGACCCGAAAGTACACAGTCTCCTCTTCCCTAACTTCTAAGTGATCGGCAATCCCATCTTCTTCCACGCGCGCCTCGCCTGAAACCAAAAGTTGACCCTTCGAGTTACTTTGGTGATCGATGCAAGCTACTGAGGGGTCTATGCTTAGGTCACATTTCGAGGACGAGATGGCCGCTAGGTGGTACCCACTGTGCTATGTCAGAATGAGAAAAGCGCTTGTGACTTTAGTTTCCCAAGTTGGCACCTCAAGGTGGCTTATTTCTTGACTCAATTTGAGAATGCAGCGTAGCCTTTTTACGTAATCCACGTATTTTCAACCGCTTAGAAAAAGCGGTGGAGTTCGCCGATAGGCTACGACGGAAATCCCGGAATTCCGGCCGCGTCTCATTCTGAGGCGTTTGAACAGCTGTTACTTGAGCTCTCCCGCATTACGCTCGAGCGCAACGATTCCCACGAACTCATCCTGTCCTTTTGTCGACTGACGCGGGCTTTCTTCCATGCCAGCGGTGCCTATTACTGGAGTTGCACGGCCGATGGAGACCTGATTGGTGTTCAAGCCGATGGCGAAGATGCGGAGCATTTTCGCGATTCCCGGGTGCGCGCTGCCGAGCCGTCGATCGCCATCGAGGCTCTGCAGGGACGACGCCCGATAGTCCTTGATGAAATCGGCATGAAGCGCTATCTCGCGCTCGCCGAAGTGCAGGCCCGTTCTGCACTCGCGACACCGTTGGTTGTGGGGGGCGAAGCGCTCGGGGTGATCGCGTACCTCCACCCGGCAAACGCCGCTTTCGATGCTGTCGCCGAAAACCGTGTGACCATCCTGGCCGCGCAACTCTGCACTGCTCTCGAGGCCTTGCGGCAAAATCAGCAATCCCGTGAAGAGAAGAAACGCGCCACAGTCCTGGCAAACCTGGCGGCGCGGCTCCATGCCTCCCCGGACACTCCACCCATAATGGAGAACATCGCCGACCGTCTACGCGAGCTGCTCCGCTCGCCCGCCGTCCTCATCTTCGTTCAGCAGGAAAATCTCTTTCAATTGCTGGCTGTATCGACGGCGTCACCGCGTCTCACGAACACGATTCGCACACGCGCGCAGGAAAACGATCTCCGCTCGCCCCTCGAAATCGCCACTCGCGTCGTCACCGCCGGCGAGCGCCTTACCGTCAATATCGATGGCGCTTCGCACTTCGGCGAGGACTCGCCCGCCGGTACGCTCGTCGCCGCTCCATTCCGCACCTCTCGTTCACACGGTGCAATCCTGGTTTACCCTCGCTCGTCTTCTCCATTCACCGAGGAAGAGAAAGTATTGGTCTCCGCGCTCGCAGGATTCGGAGCGGTAGTCGCCGCGAACACCGAGCTCTATGCCACTGCACGCGCCCAGGCACAAGAGCTCCACGAGATCCTCGATATCTCCTGTGAGCTCGGCTCCGCCGGCAGGCTCGACCAGTTCATGAACAAGGTGGTCGTGCGCGCCGCCAAGTTTCTCGGCTTCCAGCGCTGCTTCATCGGTCTACTCGAGGGCGCAACCTTCCACATTCGCTGGGGATTCGAAAACGGACAGGCGCGGCCCGTCGACATTCCACTCCACGAGGGAGCCGCCGTCCGCAAGCTTCGGCACAAGGACATCTTTCTTACCGAGGATGCCGCCAAAACTCAAGGCGCCGACCTCGAATTCGTCAAAGCATTCTCCATTAAGCAACTTCTGGCGGTCCCGCTGCTCGGTTCCAATGGCGAACTCCTCGGTATGTTTGGCGTGCTCGACCGCGTCTCCCCGGGCGCAATCAGCGACGAGGATGTCCGCCGTGCTCGTGCCCTTGCCGCGCAAGTGGCCATCGCTCTGGAAATGACCCGCAACCTCGAGCGCTCTGAGGTTCATCGCCGCCGCGCCGAGACGCTGGTTACTCTCGCCGTCGAACTCAATACCGTCCTCGATCTACCCGCCTTCACCCGCAATCTCGCTGTTCGCGCGGCCACGCTCTTCGGAGTCCAATCCGTCGCGCTTAGTCTTTTTCAAACGCCGAGCCTGGAAACAGTTCTCCTGTGCGATGACGAAGAAGTCCGCGATAAATCGCTTCTTCAGCAGATTGCCAAGTCGCTGCGGACCGCCCTGCAAAAGAACTCGGGAGAGTTGGTATTTGTTTCCGCTTCCGATCTGGTGGGCTCGACGCTGGCGGATACCCTCGATTGGTCCGATTGCACGCTGGTGCGGCTCAACGGATCGTCCGGAGAGTTAATTGGAGTTCTGTGTTTAGCCGACCGCGGCGCCGAGCCCAACGCCGACGATCAGCAGTTATTACGCGCCATCGCGGGCCATGCCAGCGTTGCTCTTGAAAATGCCTGCCTCTTCACCCAGGTGCAGCAAGCCAATCGTCATTGGCTCGACATCTTCGACGCCATCAGCGAT
>Ga0335069_10000638_pt1 | contig 57388 bp, 41 predicted proteins | sample Lox_Sample_11_FD_206714 | JGI IMG/M metagenome (GOLD analysis project Ga0335069, IMG submission 206714) | Soil microbial communities from Loxahatchee National Wildlife Refuge, Florida, United States - Lox_Sample_1.1 | ecosystem: Environmental > Terrestrial > Soil > Wetlands | place: USA... | reverse complement strand
TCTCCTCGTCATGGAGGCGTGCGCCCTCTACGACTTTCCCCCACGAACCCGATGCCCCCAGTTCCCCGCCGTACCCCGCATCCGATGCCGCCATGCACGGCAACGCCGCCGCCTGCCGAGGCCCGCCTGCGAGCACCAGCAGCACGAACCCGATGAGCATCAGGATGTTCGCTTTGATTCGCATGAGCGGCATTGTAACCCTGCCCGGCAGCTTTAGGCAGCTAAAAAAGGGGAAGCAGCGGCGATCATGGCAACGCTCCCCCTCCAGCCCCCAGAGGCCCAGGGCTGGGAGATATCTCCGTCTCTATCGGGGGGGGTGAACACCGGGACGTTCCTGGCGGCAGGCATGCAGTGACTTGCGCCAGCCCGTTTACGCGGCGGGGAGCCGCGTTCTGGAGGAGAGACGGGGTTGCCCCCAAGCCGCTGCGTGACGAGCGTGAGGGGCCCCGCGGCCGGGCGGGGAAGCACGCTCGCCGCGCAGCGGCGACCCCGTACTAACAGGGGGTGTAACTCACCAACGAAGTTGCCAAAGACAAAGCACCAACTACCTTGCCCGCAGCATCTTACGATGCAATCCGCAGATTCGCGTAAATTGTAAACAATTCCTCCCTGCCCACCCCCGGGAACTCTCGCCCCAAAAAGGCCAGGAGGCTCCCCTGGCAACAGTCCTTGAACAGCTTGCGCTGACTTCTCCCGGCGGCACAAAAACAGGCCTGCTCCGGACCCGGAAGGCCTTTCAACATCTCTCTTGCCAACGCCACCTGCGATGGCCGGCTCTCCAGCCGCTCCCGCAGGATGGCCGCCACATACCCGGCAAAGCTCTGGTTCGCCAGCGCCGCCAGCCGCGCCAGAGAACGCTTCTCCTTCGGAGTCAGCCGCGTCGCCACCGGCACGCTCGGCTCTTTTTTCCTCCGGCGGGGTTTGGGGTTCTCAGGCTTCATACAGTTCCCTTCAACGCCTGCACCTGCTTCATCACGTGCTCGGGGGGTGTTCAGGAAGGGGTTGTCTGTAACACCCCTACCTCCAATTTCACATCACGCCATGGCGCACTGTACATCCACCGTTCCCTCCCCGCGAATAAGGTACGCCAAGTGCCCGCCGATTCACGGCTTGCCGCCCTCTGCACCTTGCGCTCTTTTATCTTGCCCTGCGACCTTCTGCCGGTTTGCTCATGGCTCCGGCGTTGATTCGGCAGGGGGAGGGGGGGGCGTGGGACAATTGTGGCTGGCTGGATGATAGCGTCGATGCGCCTCCTGAAGCTCGTGAATCGCCAGGTGCGTGTAAAGCTGCGTGGTCTCCAGACTCGCGTGCCCCAGCATGATCTGAATGTGCCGCAGGTCGCAGCCGTTCTGCAGGAGACCCGTGGCAAAAGCGTGGCGGAACAGGTGGCACCCGCCGGGCTTGTTCACCCCGGAACGCGCGATGATCTTGCGCACGTGCTGCCCCAGCCTGCCCTCCGTGAAGCGGTTCCCCTGGCTGTTGAGGAATAGCGCCGGCTCGTTGATCGACGGACAGAGCGCCGGCCGTACCTCGGCCAGGTACTTCTCCACCCAGCCAATCGCACGTGCCCCGATCGGCACCACCCGGTCCTTGTGCCCCTTGCCCTGCACGACATGGACAACGCCGCGCGAGAGATCCAGGTGCCCGATGTCCAGGTTCATCAGCTCCATCCGCCGGATCCCCGTCGAGTAGAACACCTCCAACAGCGCCCGGTCCCGCACGCCCAGAGATGGGGGAGGGCCGTGCGTGTCCGGCGTGCTTAAGATCGCCTCGATCTCCGCGGCCGACAGAATCACCTTCGGCAGGTGATGCTCCTTCCGGGGAAGCTCCAGGTCCGACGCCGGGTTGTAGAGCACCAGGCCGTCCCGCGTCAGATAGCTGAAGAACCGCGTTAAACAGACCAGCCAGTGCTGCTGCGTCGCCACCGTGAGCGGGGTATTGTCCTTCTTCCGGTAGTGGAACAGGTGGCTCTGGTAGCTCAAGACCACCGCCCGCGTCACCTGCCTTGCCTGCGTGATCCCCAGCGCTTCGCAGAACCGCCGGAAGTAGGCCAGTTCCCGCTGCCGGCGATACACCGTCTTCTTCGAGTAGTTCCGCACGCCGAGGTATTCCACGTACCGCGCGGACAGGAACAGCAGGCTCTGCGGATCGTTCCAGGCTGCGCTTTCCGACAACGTCTGATGCATGATGAAGCTCCTTTACGACTACGATTGATCCCCCCCGACACGCACGCCGCCTATACACACGCCCTGCTGGAATTTTTTCTTTAGCGGCTCAATTCGGAGGGGGGGAAGCAGCTTAAGCAGCTAAAGAATAAAGAGATGCGCATGCAACAAGACGCACTCCGGAACACCCGACACCCCGCCGCCAACTACCCGATAACGGCCCGACATCCACCCGACATTCCCCATGATTCACCCGACAACTATTGCTTTTTGCCCGTCATCCCTCGCCATAGCCATGCTCCGGTTTTCAGCATTCAGCATTCAGCATTTTGCATTCGTCGCAAGCTTCGCCAGCGGCGCCAGCCCATTGATAAACACACCCCCATCCTGTCCCTGCCCGTCCCACACCAACTCGTACTCCCACCGGCACGCCGGACCCGGCACCCGGTGACACACCACGTACTCCAACTCCAAGAGCTTCTCCAGATGCTCCCGCACCTGCGTCACGCTCCACCCGATCCCTTCCCGCACCTCCCGCCGGCTGAACCGCACCGCATCGAGGGGTATCTGCCGCTCTTTGGCGACCGCCTGCACCATCCCATGTAGCGCCACCAGGAACGACCGCGTCGGCGGCGAGAGCTCATCCAGGCTCCGCCCCAACACCTCGACTGCCAACGCGTGCACCAGCTTCACGTCCTCCAGGTCCACCTCGATATACTGCAAGCTCTGGCCCCGATGCTCGCAGCTTTTAATCGGCTTCTGGTACTGCCGCAGGAATGCTGTCGTCCGGATCAGCCCCAGATACTTCTTGTGGTCCCGCCGCAAGCGCAACTGGTGATCCGGGAACGTCAGGGCCTCGGCGAATGGATTGTTCACCCGCAAGGGCCGCAGCAACCGCTGGGCGTTGTGATGCGTCTTCAAGACCTCCTCCCGGTCCAATGCCCGCAGCAGGCCCCGCAACGTCTCCTCCTCCCGCTGTGCCGCATGAATCCGCTGCGTCTGCTGCCGCCCTTCGTCCACGCTCAGAATCAGATACCGGTTCTCCAGCTCATAATCCGTCTCCGGCCGCGTCGAAGTCGTGAACTGCGCCACCGGCCCCTTCACACGCTTCAACTGCGTCTGCGGCATTCCCCCCTCCGGGTCCTTCACCGTCACCGCCAATATCAACTCGTTCTCGCTCTGGAGTATCTTCAAGGGATAGCTCGCCTGCTGGCTTCCCTCATCCTCCACGATGGCTAATACCTTGTGCTGCAATCCCTCCTCCGGCAGGTAATAGAGCGCCTGACCCGTCATCGCCGTCACCACCTGCTTGTCCTCCGCCGGCACAAAGTCCAGGATCGCATTGAGCAGGGACGACTTCCCCGCCGCGCTCCGCGCCGTGATCTGACCCGACAACGGCTTATTCAACTTCCTGCTCACCGCGATCAGATACCCCAAGAGCTTGTTGGTCTCCTCGCCCACCACGCCCGCCAATTCAAAGTCCGCCAATAGCCGCCGGAACAACTGCGGTTCCCTGAGCAACGCCAACGCCTTCGCCTCCTCCTCCGGCGTCATCTTGGGACCCACAGCAACAGCATCAGGCACTTTCGTCTTCGCCAGAATCGCCTGCTCCTGATGTTGCTCCAACCGCACCATCAACTGCGTCAGGTCCGCCTCCACCGTCGCCTTCGGCACCCCGAGAATCTGGTGCCCCGCCGCCACGAACGCCGCCCTCTGCCTGGCGTTGTACAGGTCCAGCGTGTCCACATGGAACCGCTCCTGCCCCGCCGCCCCCCCCGCGCCATACGCCGCTCGCACGTTCACCTTCAACTGATCGAACCCCGTGTTGTTCTCCAACCCCCGCACACGATAGCTCCGCCCCCCGATGCGCAATTCGGCTTGCTTGCCTTCATGCAGAACCTCGAACGTGGGGAGGGATGGATCGGCGACGGGGCGAGCGGGCGAATCGGCGAGGGATGCTGACGCCGGCGTCTCCCTCGCCGGCCCGCCGTTTCGTCCATTCGCCCGTTCACCTGGCAACACCGGCACCGGAACGACGACGGGTCGCTCTGTCGGCAGCAACCGCCGGGCAGCAGCTAAAAGGGAAGCAAGCGCGGCTTTGGGATCCTCCGCACTACGCACCAGGTCGTTGATGTCACTGTGCGGCCTAAGCTCCACCCGCCATGCCTCCACCCCCTCCGGCTCCAACTGCTGCGCCAGCTCATTGGCCGCACGATTCCCTCCCTCATCATTGTCATAGCACACAATGACCCGCCGCGGCTTCATCTGCCGAAGCAGTTTCCAGTGGTCCGGCGTGAACCCATTGACCCCGTAGCTCGCCGTCACGTGCCTAAACCCGTTCACCCACAACGACAACGCATCGATGAGCGCTTCGCAAAGCAACCACTCGTCCCTTCCTGCTAGCCCTGCCGCGTTCCACACCCCCGCATGCGGACCCGGCAGATACAGGTGCTTGGACGCCTCCCGCGACGGGAACGTCAACCGACGCCCGTACATCTCCACGATTTCCCCCGTGTCATTGGTGATCGGGAACACCACGCACCCCGTCAAATGCTCGTGCCCCGTCTCCCGCAATATCCCCACCTTCTGCAACTGCGCCTTGAGCTTCGCCCCGTGCGCCGTTGCCTCCGGCACCCGATACCCCAGCGTCCGATTCGCCAGCCCCAGCTTGAACGTGTTGATCGCCTCCACACTGAACACCCCCCGCTCCTGCAGATACTTCATCCCCTTCGCCCCCGCCGATGTGCTCAACAGCGTCTGATGGTAAAACTCCGCCACGCGGGTCAGCAGCGCCGCGTCCGTCAACTCCGTGTCGGGCTCCACGAGCACCGGATGCTCCGTCCCGATCCGCGTCACCAACACCGACGCCGCCGGCCCTTCGCCCATCTCCCGCCGAAGCATCTCCACCGCGTGGCGGAAGCTCACCTTCTCATACCCCATCACGAACGCAATCACGTCCCCGCCCCGCCCGCACGCCCCAAAACAATGCCACAGATTCTTCCCCGGCGTCACCACGAACGACGGCTCCCGATCCTCATGGAACGGACAACTCCCCACCAGATTCTCCCCCTGCACTTTCAACTCCACGCCCCGCCGCCGGCATACCCCCTCCAACCCCGCCTCCCGCTTCAACCGCTCCAGTTCCTCGTCCGGGATTCGCGCCATGTATCGCCTCCTTGCTCAAAAGCCGCGTATTTACTGGGTTTTCCCGCACCATCATCGCAAAAACCCCAGCAAAAAAGCTGTCAAGCCTTTGTCGCTCATTTTCTATGTGGTAGCATGATATACGTATTGCAGCTAAGTGTGCAAGGCATTGCGTATGTTCGAGAACGCCCCTGATTATCTTTCCGGCATGAAGACCGGAAGACCTGCCAGACAAGAACGAACCCCTTTCGGCGAACGCGTGGCCCAGGCCCGAGAGTTGGCCGGACTCACCCAGGCGCAACTCGCCGAGAAGCTCGATACCACACAACGCGTGATTGCCTATTGGGAACGTGAACCCGTGGCGCTACGTGCCGAGCAGCTTGCAGCGCTCGCCGAGGCCCTTTACGTCTCCGCTGATTACCTCTTGGGAAGGGAAGACAAGTTGCCCACCGCCAAAGGCCCCCCGGGCAGGCTCCGTCAACTCTTTGAGCAACTTCACCAGCTCCCCCGATCCCAGCAAAATAAAATCGTCGCCATCCTCCAGCCCTTCGTCCGCGAACACTCCGAGCTGTCCTGACACGCACGCCACTCCTGGCGCACATGCCGTCACCCCGGATTTACGCGGATATAGGCGGGAACAGGCGAACGGCGCACCTGACGCACACAACCCCACCTGCGGAATCGCCCCTGATTGACGAGCTTTTTTACGCCGATGCCCTCACGCCGCCGCAAGGCACGCCGGCCGAACCCGAGCGGGCCGGAGCGAGGGGCGGACGGCGGGCCGCGAAGGCGGCCACGCTGGGCGGTTTGAATAACATGCCCCCTTCTACTTGCCACCCCCGGACGTGGTCATTTGACGGGGGGTGTCTTTGGCAAGGTGTCCGGATCATTCGGTAACTGCTGTGGCTTTTTTGCATCAATCAGCGCACCACACTCCGGACATCTGCCCTCACTCGCTCGAAGATCATAACCGCAATGCTTGCAAGTTTTATCAGCTCTGGATTTTCTGCCCGGCTTCCATGCTAGCCACGTCGCCAGCGCCAAAAACACGCTGATGAACCAGAAGGGCACGACCAAACCAATCGCTCGCCAACGAGGAGAATCGTTATTGAACGCAGCAAATGAGCCATATTTAAAAATGAGACGCGGCTTGTCACGGTCGTCTATGATTGGTCCAGCAAAATCAACATTCCAAGATTCAAGCTGTGTTTCCCATTCGGGCGCGCGTTCGCGATCCCTCGGCTCGTGCCAAAACCCTAAACTGACTCCGAACTGCCCCAAAGATGAATTAACATAAAAAGAATAGGGCATCTTCCAGATAGACAATTCATCGTGCTTCCAATAACTCCGGCTCCACAACAGCACAAAGCCAATAGTCAATAAAGCAAGGAGGTATTTAATAATCCCTCGAATCATATGCCGCTCACATTCGCCACAGTGAACGATCCGATGTCATTTGAACGAGTATCCACCTCCCCAATTTTTCCAGTCATTTATGGACGACTGCCAGATGCCGGAAGTAGGACCAGATGTGGGGTCGTCTACTGTCACTTGCCCCGTTTTTTCATCGAATGCAAACTTTCTGCATTGAATTATGGTCTTTTTCCCACCGCTATCACATACGGCGCACACCTCAAAATGATCCACAGTTGAACCAGGGAATCCGATAGGAGCATCCAAATAACTTCCGTTCTTTTTGCCCGGCCAAGCCAAACCACCACCCTGCACATAGCCGGGAGGATCCTCACCCGGATCTGGAGGCACACGTGGATCTACGCCGTAGTTCTTGTGGCTATCGAAATTGGAATTTTTCTCCAGCGCGCCAGCCGATTGAACAGCTTGAACCAAATTTACACTTCCTCCCGGGCACTGGCATTTACTATCTTGTTGAAATTGCACACCAAAGCCATTTCGCCCCACCACTTGCCTTGGGGTTACAACAATACCGCAACCGGAAGGGTCGATTGAGCGCGTCGGCATATCGCCCTCGTACGCGTAGACATTCAGTTTCTCAATCAGTCGTACGGCGTTCGTGTCCCCAAGCGGGTCTCGTTGCATGAACCTGCCCAGCGTAGGATTGAGCATTCGTGCCCGGTTGTAGACGAGGTTTGTCTCCTCGTCATGCATCAACCCCTGATGCCCGAATTCGCACAGAGTAGTGACCAGCAGAGCCGGCGTATCAGTGTCCCAGACCCGTTGGCTCGTAGGTGAAGGGGCATAGCAATTTGGATCGTTACTGCCATCCGAGAAGAACACCTGCCGTTGGCCATAGGCGGAGTATTCGTAGCGTTCCCGGAGGGTGCCGGTGGAATCGACGACGCCCAGCACATTGTAATTGGCGTCCTGAGCCACCCAATAGGGCGTGTCGCAATCCGTATGGCCGCTGTAAGGATAGGTGTTGACTTTCTCTTGCACGAGTTCATCGACGTACTGGAGGCCCCAGACTTCCTGCTTGAGAGGCATCCCTGAGCCATTCCGCTCTTCGATGACGCTCTCGCCGTTAACGTAGTAGTTGTAGGTGCAGTCCATGTCACCCGTGCCGTTTATGGACTTGGTGATCCGCCGGCCTGCGGCGTCGTAGCACATTGTATCAAATACGTGCCCCGCATGTTCTTTGTCCTGGTACGCATGGGCGACCGTCTTCAAGCGGTTCCAGGCATCGTAGGTGTACGCCTGGACCCCATCGAAGTTCAGGTTGCCATTGTTGTCGTAAGTGAGCGTTTCAGAAGCCGTATCGGGGAAAGTTTCGACCAGTTCGGTTGTGTCGAAGCTGGAGGTGGTCTCGTTGTAGCTCTTGATCGTCAGGTTCGACACTGAATTGAACGCCTGGTAGAAGTTGCAGAACCCAAACAGACCGCCCGACGTGTCAAAGCCCGTACTGCTGTAGCACACCCCAATCGAACTCCAGTCCGAAGGAGCCGTCGAGCCCGTCGCCAGCTTTACGCTCACGGTCGTCCCGTCGTCACAGGTCACACATGCCCACAAGACATCTGTCCCACTCACCACCGGCAGATTGCCGCTGGTTACCGTCCCACTGACGCTTGCGCCTGCCCCGCCATTGGTAATGCCTCCGGATGGCGCCTGATCCCGAGTTCCTTCGCCGATGTGATTAATGGTCAAGGCATTAAAGTGGTTCGCATCCTTGGCACCGAACACGAACACCGCGCCGTTGTTGTTCGCATCCACGACCTCCCGCCGAATCGCAAACGTCGCCTGGAACTTCTGCAGCCGCAGATTCCTCAATAGGATCGGCAAGTAGCCGAAGTCCGCATCCGCGGTGAAGTTCAAGCGGTTGTTGCTGACGTTCTTGCCACCGGAGACCAGGTCCCATCTGCCCAACAGATCCGAAGGGTGCCCGTCATCAAAGAGGCGATAGTAATCGAAGCGGGTGCCTGCTCTGTTGGTATAGAATCCAATCTGGCCCGAAGGATACCCCTCGCTCAGGGCAGTCTGGACCGGCCAGCCCATTAACGAACTGTACCCGTTGGAGTAGAGGCCTATATCCACCCCTGCCGCCACGGTGCCGGCCGAGTAGCTGCTGATGGTCGTCTTAGTCCCATTGACCACATGGTACACCCGCCCGTAGCCGTCGCGGTTGACCGCCTGGATCCAGTAATCATTAATGCTCTTGTAGCCAAAGACCATGCCTGCTTCATCGCCGGGGCTTGAGCCGCTGTCGAAGATGAAGCGCATGTACCCTTGGAGATGGCCGAAGCTCTGTTTGAATAGCACAATCCCCCGGCTCTCGGAGCTGTAGCTCGTCAGGCCGGTGATGGTCAGGCAATTGGCGTTGGTGGTGTTGACGTTAAAGGTGTCGTTTGCGCCGGCAGCCGAAAAGTTGGAGGCATTGGCGGGCTGGCTGAAGTCCGAGGAGTACCAGCGGTAGCCATTCGAGACGCTACGGGTGACGATCTGGTTCTGGGCGTTGAATGTTTCCTGGTACTTGCTCGAATCAGCCGAGGTGTGATTGCCGAGGGGATCGAGGGTCCAGTTGTGGTCGGTCAGCTGGAGGACCGGATCGATGCTCTGGCTGGAGCTATTGTAGGACCCGCCCTTATCGGCCGTGAGGCGATTCAGGTAGTCGTAAGTGTACGCGTGGGAGTTGGAAGGGTGTGTGGAGTTATCCGCATAAAGCCGGTTGGAATCGCGGTCGTAACCGTGGTTGATATTGAAGATATCCCCATTTGTTGTGTTGGTCCCAGTGCTGACATCGTAAGCCGTCCATTCCTGGTTGATGACGCGATTGAATTGATCAAGCCCGGCATATGTGCCGGCTGTGCCGCCGAAGCGATCGAGGCGGAGACCAGGGATTGGGTAATTCTTGCGAACGACGGTGGAACGCCCAAGATAATCGTAGCTCGCCAGGACGTTCGCATCATTCGTGCCGCGAGTGGACGCTGTCGAGATCGATGTCACCCGGGAAATGGCATCTGAAACACCGCTCGAATCGCCAGAGTCCGTGTAGAGATAGTAAATCTGCTGTCCGTTGGGATATGTAATTGAGGAGAGGCGGCTGTAATTCGCATTCCAATCAGGGCCGGCATAAATGTATTGCACTTGCGGAGTAGTTGATGTGTTGACAGCGCCGGAATGTGATTGATATTCGGCGACGAGCTGCCCGAAGCCGTTGTACGAGCGCTGCACCTGGTTGACGGCAGTACTGCCCGCCGTGTCGGAATAACTGGTCAACTGGTATGGCCTTCCCCCGGTGTCGAAGCTAATCCCAATCCGGCGCACGCAGGAGTCTACGCCACTAGCGAGCGTAGTAACGGTATCTGCATACGTGCGCCCGAGAGGATCGTAACTGTAGGTGTGGACGGACCCGTTCTGATCGATCTTGGTCTTCACCTCGCCCAGTGCATCATAGGTAAAGCTGTTTTGATCGCTTGCGCTGGAACTGGCGGTGCCTGCCGTTTTATCGGGGTATTTCACCGTGGCAAGCAAACTGTTGGAATTAACGTCGCTTGTGGACGTGGTGGTGCCGTAGACGTATTGGGTTGTTTGGCTTGGGGTGCTGCCGCCGGTTGGCATCACTGCAGTGAGCGTCAGGGTGTGGTCCAGGCCGTCATACGTGTAGGTGGTAGTGCGGTTGGTCGAATTGGTCGGGGTGCCATCAGTGTAATCTTCAGTCGTTTGCGTAACTCGGCCGGCCACATCATAGGAGGTCTTTGTAGAGATTCCCTTGGGATCGGTGACCTTGTCCGTCCAGCCCGCGGGATTATAGCAGGTGGAAGTGACCAGAACGGTGTCCGAAGATGTCGGTATGGTGGAAGGGATACCGCTCGACAGGGGACTACCGTCTGTCCCGTAGACCACATTTGCTATAGCTTGATTCACTGCATTGTAATAAGCCGTCGAGTAGGTAACACGGGCTTTGGGAGAAGTCGTCGGATCCCCCAATTCTCCCGCCCCGGTTTCGTCGTGGTTGCGCGACTTTGAAATTGTTTCAACTACATTGCCATTGGCATCGAATACATTGGCGGTCTGCTCAAGCACGTTGTTGCCTGATACAGTCGACGCACTTGCCCATCCGTTGTCGGTTGCGCCATCGGTGGTGTAGGTCTTGGAGAGCCTTCCGGCACCATCGTACACATTTTTCTTGACAATACCGCCCGGACTGTATGCCGCAATTAGATTGCCCCGGTGATCGTAAAAGTTGTTGGCCTTGAGCGTATAGTACGACAGGGTGCCGTTGGACTGATCCACACTGTATGTTTGCGTTTGGTAAACACGCCCCTGGTCATCACAATTGGTGACCGTTTCCGCACGCAGTTTGGTTGGGTCGGAGACGGAAGCGCCCGACCATGGATCCACGGATACGGTCAATCCGTCCCCATCGTATTGACAGGTGGTAAGGGCTTGGCCCTGAGTATCCAAGTTGTAGATGATGATCGGGCGATGCACGCTGTCACTCTCTGATGTCGAAATGCCCCTTTTAATCGCCACCAGACGATCACGCCAATCGTAATACATGGCGTTCACACGTGTGTTCGTCCCCGTACCGTCCAAGTATTGGGTCACCTGCGTCAGCGTCGAATCCCCGACGTTTCCGCCATCATACTGATTGGCCGTCAATTGAATCTCGTTGCCCGGCACACTTGGTGCGATGTAGGAAGAAATCGGCTCACTCACCGTTCCCATCCACGTGCCAGTTGCGCGGCCCAGGCCGTCGTAAGTCGTTCGGCTCACATCGCCGACGGCGTCGACAGCCCAACTCCTGCGGCCCATGGCATCATAACCCTGCAACGTCCGGTAGAAATTCGTGTTCTGGGTACCGATCTCGTTGATTGTAGGTGGGCTCGTGGAAAAATCGACGCCGCCCGTCCTCGAATAGGTCACCCCCGACAAATTGAAGAAGCGATCCGTGACCAACGGGCGCCCGCTTTGATCCAGAAGCGTTCGACTAAGCGTCTGAATGCCCGAAATTGCCTCCGTTCCGTCCGGCTGTCCACCCGTCACCGATGGCGTCGCCGTTATCGTGAAGCTTTCGGTGTAATTGTTCGCACGATCCTCTCGCGTCACTTGTGTCGGACCAGTCGTTGTATTGTTCGAACTATTCCAGCCAGGATAGATTCGCACTTCGTGGTTAACATCGTCGTAGACGGTATACGTGACATCCCTGTTGGGGCCTGTGAGCTTGGTCGTGCGACCAAGGCTATCCAGCCCGTAGGTTGTCGCCAAATGCAAATGCGAACCCCCCGGCAAGGAGAGATTGCTCGGTACGCTATCCGTTGCAAGCAGGTCTCCAGATTGAAGTGCGCCACTGTCTGCGGTAGAAGAGCCTACGTCGACGATTTGCTTGGCAAGCATACCCGTCGACACGTCGTAGCCGGTATACGTGACGTAGCCGCCCGGATCAACTATCCAGTTGGCATGACCGAAATTGTCGAAATACTCAATAGTGGTGTCACAGTTCGATGTATCCCCCGAACTGGCGGCGGGGCCATTATGGTCAGTGGTTACTGCAGGCTTTACGGTCGTGCGCGACAACATCTGATTCGAACCTGAGCCCCACGAATAAGTATAAGACGTTGTTTCCGCAATGCTGTACTGGCCCCTGTAAATGGTCTCCGTCGCCAATGGGTGGATCGTCACGCCATTGGCATCCGTATGGTCGGTGTAGGTCAGGTAGCGAAGTGTTTGACTCGCGTAGGCAGCTTCGCCCATTTGAGCATACTCGCATTGGAGATATCCGTACGAATCGTAGGTATACTTGTGAAAAAGTCCGGCGCTGTAAGAAATGTACGTCGTCGGACTCATCACGAGATTACTGCTGGTATCATCCCAATAAACGCTCGGAATTGTTGCATTTGAATTTGCCGTGCCAGCCGCAAATCCCGAAGGTTCGGCCGTCCAGGACACCCTCCCATAGCCATCATAATAGTTATAATGCGGATAATCCGTATAGCTGGAGGTGTGATTTGACGGGTCAGAGTAGACGCGATTAACCTTCAGCATCACCTCGCCGGCGTAGTTGCAATAGACGATGTTTTGGTTCCCGTCAGGCAGCGTCTCGGTGGTCACCGTCTTCCAGTTGTTGTAATCGTTAGAGTAGTCACTGTTTGAATTTGTTTGCTGCTGATACGTATAGGTTCCCTGCCCTGTGCTCCCGCTGCATGAGCAGCCGCTTCCTTGAGTTTGTGCAAGCGTTACTTGCTGACCGCCGGCATACTGGAGGTACTTTGTGGCAAAGCTCGCAACGTCCGAATCCGACACATTATTCTGGGTCGGATCGCCCTTGCCAGCAATCAGCCGCTGCAGAGACTTCGAATTGAATGCGTATTTCAGTCCGTGAAGATAACCAACTGTGTGATTGTTGGTGTCCAGCACATCATTGGGAGTGTAGTACCGGTAGTACTCCTTCTCCAAAGTATGATTGGCAATATCTGTGGGACTGTAATCTTCAACGTTCCCTTCAATAATTGCAACACTTCTCAGATCCCCTTGGTTACCATAACTGTCGGTTCCCCCATAGGTGCCCTGATAATAGTCGTAAAACACGCTACGAATCGGAGTGGCGTTGCCGCCGTCCACGCTTCTAGTCCAGACAATATGATCAGGCAGGCCGGCATTAACGCCGGTTCCAACAGCGGTGAAGGTGAAGGTTTCGACAATCGTGTGGCTGTTTTGCGTGACCGTCCGCGAAAGGCTTGTTAATCGACCATTGGTATCGTAGTAAAAATGGAGAGTGTTACCGGCAGTATCGGAATACGATTGAATCTTGCCGGTTGCGCCCGGATCAGGCCCATCATAAGTGGCTTGGTTTCCTTGTGAATCGACGAGCGTCGTGCCGCCGATGCATTTATCGTGGATGCCTGGAGACATGGGCGAATAACCGGTGATATTGCCATTAGAGTCTCTATCTTCGTGAAATTGGATCTCATTTCCACCGACGCTGAAGATGACAACGTCGTCAGATTCGCTCCGGCTGATGATCGGGTATCTACCCATGTTCCAGCCGGTGCCTGCATCGGAAAGCCCGGCATAATTGCTGCTCACGTCTTGGTTATTGAAGGTTAACGCCGTCGAACACTTTCCGCCTGACCCCTCCGAAGTCAACCCCAAAGCGCTGGTGTCATTCCCGCCATTGGCATAGTCCGTTCCTGTGGGTGACTTGCTTCCATCTCCCGCCCGCCCGTCAATGTCACTGCACGAGAAGCCATGGGGCGTGTTTAATCCCATGCACACGCAGCGCGGTGTGCGCCATAATTCCGAAGATGATAAACCTAGAAAGGAAACACCGAGCCCACCTCCTCCGCTAGCGGTGATGGTCACGCAACCTTCAAGCTTTGCACTTCTCAAATTAGCGTTTACCAAGTAGATGGTACCCAGCGCGGAAGTCAAACTGCCAGATGTGGCAGTTATCCCGTTCAACGTGATACCGCCCGGCCTTAGGCCAGGTCCGGTGACGGTCAGATCGTGCAAGGCGGCACCTCCGCCGCCCGAACTATCCGCGATCAACTCCATACCGAATTGATCAAAGGCTTGACCGATAAACGCACTCCCTACTTTAAGTCCGGAATCAGACTCTCCATCCACCCATCCCCATTGGAAAGAGATGTCAGCCCCACTACTGTATGAGCCGATACCTATTGCCGTCCCGCCCCCGCTTATGTTGTAGCAGCTTATAAACGCGTCGAACTTCCCGGTTTCAGAGTTATATCCCGCTCCGATAGAGGGAGCATTGCCCCATCTGCCATGCACGTTTGAGAGATAGCTTTCCAAGGTCCCGTAATCCGGGCTATTCGTGTCAAATGGTCCTCGTGTTCCCATTACAGGCATAGGATCTGCCCATCCCGATATGGATACAGAAGCCATAATACAAGCGGCGAGAAAAGCGGCCTTCCAATTCTTGCGATCAAATCTGTTGTTCATGGCATCTCCACTGACTATGCTGTAGGAATCCAATAGGCATTCCATCTGGACGAAATCTGTTCATTGCAAAGACTCATTGCTGCGATTGAGCGGGGCGATCGAGACTGTTAGATCGAATCGAATTGACTGTCCTTTCCAATGATGCAATGTCACCCGCCGAGGCACCGCGTTTACGCGCGGCCTCGAGCTGATCCTGCACCATGGCAAGTTCGTGTTCATAATTCTGACGATCAATTTCTTTCTGGTGGGCGGACGCTTGATCAATTTGTTTCGCAGCGCTCGTAAGCAGATTATCGCGGAGTTTCTGCGCCCGCTGAATAAATGCGGGGTCCTTTAGCTGTTGTAAGGCACCTTCGACTGCCTGTGCACCCGCTGCATATTCACGAACCGCTGAATAGGTGAGCCCCAATTCCCGCACAACATCGAACCGAGTCGCATCATCAGATGCGGCCGTAAGCCCCCTGTTTAAATACTCAACTTGAATGCCGAGATAGCCTTTCATGGCGCGAGCCAAGGCTATCCACATTTTCGGTTCGTATTGCGCTTGCCCAAATACTTGCCCATATAGCTTGAATAGAGGCCCAATTTGGGCAATCAGCCGATCCGGTTTTTGACCATAAATTGGTACCAACGCTTGTATCACCTGATTCCAGTAGGGGGCAGCACCGTCCAATTTGGCCGTCGCTCTGAGTGCCGACGCCGTATCACGTCCTTCTCCAGTAAGGGTCGCATCGAGATGCTTTGCCCCCGCCGCCACAAGGACTTGCGTTATGGCCTGAGCTGTAACTCGATCCTTCGCATCCTTTCCAGAAGAACATTTCGCGAAACTCTCGATTACCGGTGAGAGGTTATCCGATCCGTTACCATCCAGTGCCACGACCTGATCCATTGCTGCCAAGAGATCAGCAACGATCGCGTTTGATTCCACGGACGATTGCGGGTTCCATGTGACGTGCTGCAGACACTCCTTGGACCTCGTGAGATTCCCCTCCTGTAGATATGCGGCGATTATATAAGATGCTGGAGCACCGGAATATCCTGCAGCCGGAAGCGGTTGCGCAACAACTTTATCCAGGTATCGAGTAATCGTGGTTTGGTATTCCTTCTTGTGACCGAGAGCAACCATGCGACTGAACACCGTAGGATCGCCATCGGCCGAAAACACTTCCAAAAGCCGCCCATTTATAGGTTCGAGTGATGGTCGATTTTTGGGATTGGTGTACAACGTCTCCCACCCCACGTAGAGCGACAGGCAATTGAATTTGAGTTCCGCTGCGGAGAGATCTCCCAGCAGTTTTTGCATTACCGCGACGTAGGCTGCAAGTTGATCGTTCGTTTTGGGCGGGGTCCATAACGCATAAGTCGCGTGGGGAACAATCACCTGCTGCAGCTTAGCGCGATCCGCAACTGCAGTGAGATGCCCTTCAATACTGTTCCATGCCTCAAGACCGCGCGCTACGTTGGCTTCATTAAAGGATGCCTGCGCCAAGGCCACCCGATCACTCAAATCATTGGGATTACTGTCAACCTCATGTTGGTAGAAGGCGGCTGTTCGGAGATTGTCCAGCGGCGCCGAGAAACACGCTGTTAACTCTACAGCCTTCTGAAGATCAGCAATATCGGTGCTTATCCCGGATTTAAACTCCTCCACACTAGTCAGATACGGTTTATCGATTTCCCGCGACGAGCCGTCACCGCCAATGAGTGTTCGTGCCGTCCATTTCTTCGGCCAGGTCGCCGAAGTCCCGAAGTTATCCCAGGCATCGACGACTACTTCCACCCGGTAGCCGCTTGGATCATTGACGCAAACTTCGACCACCGCTTCACGTTGGCGATCGATATACAGATCAATTCTCGGCCTCAGCGCCGAGCGCTCCCGTACCGATGGATCCTTTTTCAGCATCGGGTCTTTGGCCAGGTCTGTGGATAGGTGTGCGCATGCAACCCCATCGATTGTCACATCGGGTCGGGATTGCAACTCGCCGAGGGAGCCGATGAACTGCCGCGGTTGGAGATTGAGCAGCAAGAGATAGTGACTGAGCCGGAAGTCCTCGAATTTGCCTTGCGCCAACGTGTCGTTTTGGAAGCGAACGGCATCGGGCAGCGAAAAGCAGTTGTCGCCGTCGCAATATACAGAATAAACCGAATCCGTGTGGTGCAGGGGACCAAGGGATTTCCACGACCACTGCCTTGCTTGCACCGTAGTCGCCCAACCATCGGCCGGTTCGTCTTGGCGGCCGCTTTTGGATGTCCATCTGCCAGATGCTGCGGTAGCTTTGAGCTCCAGCTTGCTGATAAGTTCTTCCACCGGCGCAGCCTGCTGTCGCACTGCGACGCTGGGGGGTACGCTCGCCACAACAGTGTTGATGCTATTCGCAAGCAACAGAGCCAGAAGCAGCTTTAATGCCTTGCTCGCCTTGCATTGTGAAGCCATATCGGACACTCCAAGCTAACACTTTGAACGACAGCTACTGAACAGGCAATCAAAGGCCAGGCACATTCACCGACGCGGGCTGGGTTGTTGCTGGTGTTTTCCCTTCAAGTTCATTAGGTAGAGGGAACGCGGCAGATTCAGCCAAAATTACGCCTTTGATTGCCACGCGTTGATTCTGCATCGCATTTTGAGCTTGAACGATTTGTGATGCATCGAGCAATTGCGGTGCGGAAGCCACCAACGCTGGTGCTCCCCCATTTCGCATGGTTCGATTGAGTTGATCAATCTGTGCGCCCGTGAGTCCCACCACATAGCGAAATTCTCCCGGTGCCCCGCGACGGCCGGGAGTCCACTCCGATATGGCATTGGAACGAGCAGCCTGCCACATGTTTTGCTGATCCGAATTCAATAGCCCGTTCACTTGGTTCACGAGAGACGCCAGAACGGAAGCTCGAGCACCTACGGCCGCCGCAACGTTGCTTCTCAGCGAAGGTAAGGATGCAAGAACGGATGAATCACTAGTTCCCATGTTGATTTGTCGCACGGCCTGTTGAAGCGCAATATGCGCGGAGCGGCACGAAGTGTCCGCCGCGGCAAGCCCGTCTGCAGCTACGAATCCTTTGACCGCTCCAAGTATTTGCATTGCCACGTTGGGAGATACACCTAATGCCGCCAAGTCGGATGTCGTTAACGCCAACTCGAACCGCAACCGCTGAATATCCCCGTAAGTCCTAATCCATACCTGATCCACAATTGGATTTGACTGCCCCGTCAGCGGCTGATGTGCGCTCAAAGCCGGTAGAGGATCTTCTGCGAATGCCGTTTGCGCCACGCGTGAGCGCGGAAACACTACAAGCACAACTGCCGCCACGAAGATAGCTACCGCCAAGAATAACGCCCAATATCGACGTACCATTGCCATTGACACTACTCCTTTCAAAGAGCGTGCTTCATCGAGATACGACAACCCACAGCTTATCATCGCCCACAAACAAGCATGACCTGCGCGACGAATGGCGATATGGGGTGGAAAAAATCTTGGAAGGATGGTACAGCTATAATTATCCTCTGATCCAAGTTGCAAAAACGTACAGGGAACTTTCGCGAAGTTTGACAGCAGCAAGGCTTGAAGTCAACAAAAAATATTAAAATTCCTTTCCTTATTGCTATTACTTCGTCGGATGTTAAATTTTTCTTACCGCAAGATAATTGCTCCACGCCCTTATGCTGGAATTACCTGGTCCACGGAGAGACTCGAGTGTCAAAGTCGCTTCCCTCCATGCTTCCCACCATGTTTTCGCGAGGTTATTCGCAGGGTATTCGGGGCTTTATTGCGTGTATTCTGATCTCCAGCGCGTTGCTCAAGGGATATTCGTTGATGACGAATTCAGGCCTAAAATCCACACTAATCCAAAGTCATTGGATTCTTATCACGGCTGTCGAAATTGAATGGCTAACGGGCTGGTGGCTGGTGTTCGCAGGCTACCCTAGATGGGCGATAAGGACTGCACTCGTGCTATTCTTGTGCTTTGCCGGAGTAGCGTCTTACGAAGTCGTAATGCGATATAGAGATTGTGGATGTTTTGGTCAGTTAAGGGTTTATCCACTATTTTCTCTCACCTTGGATATAGTAACCATCGCGCTAATGATTCCTTTACTCGCGACTCAAAAACAGACACCGCGTCCCTTCAGGACTACAAAGCTCTATCTCGCAGGCGCAATTGTTGCCGTTGCTCTCCTCGCTGGTTATCAGATGGTGAAAGAGCCTCACACGAAGCCGCAGCAAGTCGCCCTGGAATCTGACCAAAATACCATCTTCTTGGAACCAGACACATGGGTGCACAAACAGCTGCCGATCGTCTCCTACGTGAATCTCGGCTCTCGGCTCGACCATGGCAGATGGACAATTCTCGTCTATCGCGCCGATTGCGGCATTTGCCGTAAGGCGCTCGATTACGTCGAACGGCTCGCACAAATGTCCCCAGATGAAGAGTTTGGACTGATCGAATTACCAACTGGAACCGTTTCCCCCCCCGTTTTACAGGAAAGAACATCACGCACGGGCAACTGTCCTCAGAGAGGGAGTGGTTTCTGGCAACGCCAGTTTTGATGAGGGTCAATGACGGCATAGTCGAGTCGGTCCAGTTGCAGCGCGATGTTGAACTGCTTGTGGAGGCGCCATCAGGTGCACACAACTGAAGATAGACCCAAAGGAGAAGCCATGAGGCCGTTTTTTGTTGGATTGATTTGCGCAATATGTGCGCTAAGCACGGCGCGAGCTGCTTTGGATATCGCACCAGCGTCCCTGGAACTTGGAGTAATTGACGACAAAGCCGTCAAAGAATCGCATCTAACGCTTACCAATACCGGAAAACGACCGCTCAAGGTTCTCGAGATTCAAGTCGATTGCCCGAAATGCACGAGTGTGCGGTTTTCGCCCGCAACCCTTGAAGCTGGCAAGAGTGTGGACGTCCCCGTGACGTTTAAGGCGTCGCCCGAAAATGATGGCCCGGTTCGCCACGCCATAGTCATTCATACCGACGATCCAAACCGGCGTTATGTCAAGATTCCCATCAATGGCATGGTGACCACCGGCGCTGGATTCTGGCCCGCAGAATTGACTCTTCAGGCACTCCAACCGCCCGGATCAGAAGTTGAACTTACGTCAGAAATCGTCAACGTCTCTGACCAACCCCTGACGCTTTTGTACGCGACCGGACCGGTTGACGGGCCGATATTGCAGGTGCCGCACGAACCCGTGCTGCCCGCAAGCCGACTAAAGATCAAGGCGATGTGGCATCTACCCTCGAAGGCGGGAACGATATCGGGCGAACTTGTGGTGTTCGTCGACCATCCGACGGTCAGCAAGCTTGTCCTTCCTTATAGGGTGGTCGTGGGAAAGGAAAAACCAACCACTGCTCCCAACGTTCCAACTGCTACGAAATCACATGCGAATACTGCGTCTACACAACCCAAACCAGGGACTGACGTGAAAACGAGGGCCGCTCCCGCGGTGAGACCGGGAGCAGGATTCGAGCTACCGCCACAATCCACCACTCAGCCAGCGCCCCCAGAAACCGTGAACTTGGATCTCAAGGAAAGCATCCCATTAAAGGACTTCGTTGAAATCGTTTCAACGCAACTGAATCTGAATCTCATCTATGACGACAACGCTCTCAACGTGCCGGTTTCCATCCGGCTCAGCGGCCCTATCGCTGCGGACGCTCTATTACCCCTGCTGAAAACGGTCCTCCAGTCCAAGGGACTCGCCATGGTGCCGACGGACAGGCCGGATATATGGCGGATTGTTACCAGCCACGAAGCGCAGAGCCTCACTGAACCTGGCACCGCGGAAGCTGCAAATGCAATGGGAAGCCCAGGACCCGGGCAGATTATGACCGAGTTCATCAATCCCAGAAGCATTGACCTTGAGACTGCCGCGGGTCTTCTGCGAGGCTTTCTCACCCCCAACGCCGGTCAATTATCGACGGTGCCAAGAATCAACGCCATCATCGTCACTGACTACAGCAGCCAGCTGGCGCGACTTCATCGCCTCATGGACCTCATCGACAAGCCTCAGGCGACTGCCAGCGTCGCCGTTGTCCCGGTTGCAGCGGCGGAGCCCGCTCCCCTCGCCGACAAAATCACAAAATTGCTGCAGCAAATTGATAAGACGGAGGGCAGAAACCAGGCAGACAAGATCTTCGTCTCGGTCGCAGACGAGGAATCAGGAATCGTGGTCGTTGGCCCGGAAAATGGGATTCCGCGCGTCAGAGACCTCATCAAGCAGTTCGACACCGCCCCCAGCCTCGTTCGCGTCGATTACCCGATCTCAGAACAGCAGCACGCACAGGCCATGGATACCATCCGCCAAGTCCTCGGAAAGGCCGCTTCCGATGTCGGCAGAGATGGCATGCCCCGCGTGGTAACCGCGTCGCAGCGCCTATCCGTACTCGCCACTGAAGGTCAACATCGTCGTATCAAGGAACTACTTGCAGGAACCATCGGCGACGGAGCTGATTCCGGCCAGATACAACTGAAGGCCTATCGAATCGAAAACCGCGATGCGGGTGAGATTTATGCCACGTTGACACGTTTGCTCGGCGACAACCGCGGCACCAATTTGGATTTAGATGTTGGCGAAAAGCCGACGCTGCGATCGTCATTCAACGCAAACGGCGTTAACCCCGTGGGAAGCGTTCCGGGTGAGACCCCGCCTGCGCCAGGCAGCAATAGCAGCGCTGCAAGCTCACCCAAATCCGTCGCCCCACCATCGATGAGCATGGGGGCTGTAAATATCACGATTGATCAGGGAACGAACACGCTTCTGATTGCGGCTAATGGTCCAACGCATCAACGGATTGAAAAGCTCATTAAGCAGTTGGACCAGAAACAGACTCAGGTCCTCCTCGAAATTACCATGGTCTCTGTCGCCGACTCCAAGACCTTCAATGCGGCAGTCGATGCCGCCGTGAAAGGGCACTTTGCCGGAAGCACCGTTGCCATTGGAACCAACAATTCTGGGATCGGAACTGGGAACTTCGTAAACGGCATGACGCCCAACCCGGTCTCCGGCTTTAATGCGGCCATTTTCAATCCCGCCAGCTTTTCGGTCTTTATGAGCGCGCTGGAGCAGACGAACAAGGCACGAGTACTCAATTCCCCGCAGATCCTAGCGTTGGACAACAAGCCAGCACTGCTTCAAAGCACGCAGGAACAGCCATACACGAGCGTCAATGCGTCGACAACGGTTTCGACAACGTCCTTCGGCGGCTTTGCGGAAGCTGGCACCACCCTGGAACTCACTCCCCACATCGCACCAGGAGACTACCTCAATCTCGAATACCGACTTGAAGTGAGTACGTTCACCGGAAGCAGTTCCACCGCCGGCGTCCCACCTCCAAAAGAATCCAACGCGATTACAAGCGTGGTGAGCATCCCTGATGGATCAACCGTTATCCTGGGAGGTCTTCGATCGAGCAACAATTCTCGAAGCGTTGCGAAAGTGCCCGGATTGGGTGAGATCCCGATTTTGGGATGGATCGGTCGAAACCAGAATGACGTTAACAATACTTCTGCGTTTTACGTGTTTGTACGGCCGACAATCCTTCGATCCTCGAAGTTCGCGGACCTTAAAGAAGTCACTGTCGCCAAGCGGGAAGAGGCAAATCTCAAGAGTGACTACCCCTCAACCGAGTTGCGATTCATGAAATAGTTGCACCCGTCCGGCGAACCTTTTAATTATCCACAAGTTTTGCTCCAAGAGAAAGGCCGAGATGAATGTCGGTCAGTCGTGCGGGTGCGTGACATGTTATGCGGCCCTTCGCGGTAGTTGTCCATACAACCAGTAGTGGTGCCATCGGTCGTCCTGGCTGAGCCATAATGCCCTCAGGGCCAGCATCGACTCGGCTCCCGATTCGCTCCAGAATTGTTCGGTCCCCTTCACCCGCTTGTTGAATAACTTCACGCCTGATTCTGTCACCCCCGAACCGATCGGCCAGCCCTGGGCGCGATACGCAGGATAATTCATCTGCCCCTGATGACGCTCCAGATACGTCAGGTTCTCCCAGAGAATCCGCCTTGGATGCTCCGCCGGATCGCTCTCCCGCGGTTGGCCCAAAGCCTGAGCCTTCCTGGTCATCCAGCGGATGATCGTCGCCACTTTGCCTTCCCACAACTGGCCCTCCAGTGACCTTCCCCACGAATAGTGGGCGCGTCGACCTGCATCAGTTAAGGCCAGCCTCGAACGCCTCGGGGCTCTTGTAGCCTAACGCCGAATGACGCCTTCGGCGATTATACCAGCCTTCGATCCAGACAAAGATCGAGGTTCTGGCTTCTTCCCGCGTGAGATATTTCTCCTGATAAACCCGCTCGGTTTTCAAGGTTCCCCAGAAGCTTTCCATCGCTGCGTTGTCATAACAGTTTCCCACACGGCTCATGGAACAGCCGATGTCGAACAACCCCAGCAGCTTCTGGTATTCCGCGCAAGCATACTGCACCCCTCGATCCGAGTGATGCAGCAGCCCTGATCCGGGCTTGCGGGTCCGGATCGCCATGTGCAACGCCTCCGTGCACAACTCCGCCCGCAGATGCTCCGCCATCGACCAGCCCACGATCTTCCGGCTGCAGAGGTCCATCACCGCCGCCAGATACAAGAAGCCCTCGGCCGTGTGGATGTTCATGGTTGCTACGACGAGCTGGTGGTGTTCTTGGAGCAACTCGGCTACGACCTGACCGAGATCGGCCGGGTGGTGCCGCCGCCCGGACGCAAGGCGGTTTTCGTCGGCGACCTGGTGGACCGGGGCCCGCGTATTCTCGACACCCTGCGCCTGGTGCGCTCGATAGTCAGCATCCGAGGCATTGGCAACGTGCTTGGCAATGCCGATTAGAGTGCAGCAGAAGTCAGAAAGCGAGGATCGCACATTCCACACGAGCTACGAGATACGGTCCTGTAGCTTGTCCCAGGCCGAATGGATATCCACCTCGCAGCAACGACACCATTCCAGAAACTCGACCGGATCTACCCGCCGATCACCAACCTCACATTTATGAACATACGAGGGCGGCTTTTTCAGTTTTAATGCGAGCGCCCTTTGAGAAAGATTTGCTTTCTCGCGGAGCTCCCGTAGAAGCGTACAGAGTCGACGATAGAAAACTGTGTGCTGAACTCTTGATCCCATTACAGGAGCAGACTATCCTTAACTGCACTCCGCTCCCATTTTGGGAGTGACACCCTGAAAAGCCCCGCTTCAGTTGAACGTTCCAGCGGTATTGAAGCTGCGCAAGCTCATGGCGTTCTTCTTTTTGTTGCATTTGAAAGGCTTCACATGACAAACAACCACCGGCTTGTTCTGGCGTTTACGGGATTTTCTGCTCACACCAGCCGCCTGAAACTCGTCACCGATGTTGGCCACGCACTTGTCCGCAATGGATTCTCGGTGCTTGTTGTTGACGCCGATGGAACAGGCGGAATCGGCATGGAGATCGCAACCAACGAGGCCGTCACCAGGCACGGGCTCTGCGATCTCCTTCTCGGGCAGATGGCGCCCCATCAAGTCATCGGTCGATCGAGAACTCCAGCACTGGATTTTGTGCCTGCAGGAGCCGGCTTGAACGAATTGGACGAGTACCTCGATGAGCATAGGCTGGACCCTGTGGTAATGGGCAAACGCGTCTTCCAGGTCCTTCGCCAGCAGTATGACTATGTGCTTATTGCGACATCGAACGACCGCTCCGTCGCAAGCACCCTCTGCGCTTTGGCTGAATCCGATGCCGTGGTAGTCATGACGGCGATGGCGGATGGAGACGCCCTGGATGCTCCAGAAGAACTGGCCGACGCCTACCTGGTACGGAAGTGTTTTAATCCCAAGCTGACAGTCGCTGGAATCATCGGCCTTGATTCAGCAATCGGCGAGCACGCACGCAACCCCGCGGACCACGCCACCGATATTGTGCGAAGCTTGTCTCGAGACAACTGATGCGTCGACTTTCCTCAACGCCACAGAAGCGGTTCCGGAGATCTCAATGCCTTCCAAACGTGACGAAGCAGTACTGCGCGGGCTCATTCCATGGAACGATCGTGCGCTCCTTCAGGCGATGCAGCAAGCCGGTCGATCCCCCATGAAAATGTTCGCTAAGTTGAAACAGACATATGGCCCCATGGAAGGAGAGGCTCATTTTTTTCGTCTGATGTTAGCCTCGGGGTTTGTTCACACCCACATGCAGCCGCTCCTGGTCTCGAGGTTGTGCATCGAGGATGAGAATGGCGTGTTTATGACGGGGGGCCTCGTCGAAGCTCTGGCAACACTCCAGTTTTCCAAACAATTGGAATCGGGCTCACCGGATCCCAGGTGGGACTTTGATCCAGCCGAGGTATTTTCACGAGCTCACCTAGTGAACCGAATGTAAGTTGATTGTAAGTTGATGCCTATCAGGACAACGCGGGTTGATCAGCCCCGGGCAAATTGCCATGCGCAGCTATGCCGCTCTTTGCGTGGAGGGGCCACATCCCACGGATCCAGCCCCCATGATCTTTCCCCGATAAAAAACACGCTCGGAACAGACGCAACGCCAAAAGTTTCACGCGACCGATGAAAGAGCATCGTACTGGTCGATTTGCTCCTTCGGCGGCAAATAGTCACCGCAGCGCAGCCGTTCGATGATCTCGCCGCGTATATTGGGATCGTCGATATCTGCGACTGTGTACAGATTTGGTAGGCGTCTAACCTTTCGGCCGAGTTGGCGACTCAAATACGCGTTCCATTCATCGACGCTGCCCCCAGGTACCTTGACACGTCCATCCGCACCACGCGGCAATTGGGACCATTCTTCCTGAGTGAGCGCAGTGGTGGCGCGGGCATTCTCAGAATTGTCTTTGGAATTCGCGTGAAGTCGCGAGTTCGGAGTTGTTGCCACCCATCCAATTCCCCGCCAGACCTTCGGCCCTACCGCCGGAACATGGCTCTCCGTCACAATACATGATGGAGGGAAAATTCGCCTCGGCCACCGGCCCCCTGCATGCCACCGGGGGCTCCTGGCCAACGGCCCCATGCCCCCCCGAGCCTGCAGATTCTTGCCTGCATGCACGCGCTGCGCCCTGCCCTGCGGGCACTGGCTCAGATGCAGGTTGTTCCGCGCATCCATGATCCTGTGGCAGGAATGAGAACCACGCCCGGCGCACGATCCGGTAGGCGCGGCAGACGCCCTCCGAGCATTCCCGAATCATCTCGAACAGGCCAAGCCTCCGAATGACGCCCATGAGCAGGCGGACGGTGGAGCCGCTGGCCGACATGCCATGGTGCTGGAGCATGCGAAGGACGGCACGGGCTGGACAGTCGCCCTCTTTATTCATGGAAACGTTTTTCGCCATCGTTAGCGCTACGAGTGCCAGCTTCTCTCTGGTCACGAGGGGATGGCCCCCGCGCCGGAGTTCGGCGTTCGCAGCCGCGATCGTGCCACCGGAAACGCAGCCTGTCATGCGAGCTTGGAGGCGGGCGAGATCGGAGTCATCGCCATTAACCGTAAACCATGGCCCATCACCACCGCTGCCGGCGGCATCATCGCGATGGGTCCGCAGCACGAACATGAATGCATCCCTGAACCGCTGCCGGCGCTTCGAATCCACGTGGGAGTCGCCCAAGCCGCTGTCGATGTATTGACGATGTGCGAGTTCGAGGACTTCCTCTTGCTGCTCTTCGAGTTCTTCTCTCGTCCGGATGCCGAGGCAGTGCTTCGCGTTGAGGATGGATTCGCGGGTGTTCGCCAGTTTGTCGCCGCGGTCTGCGACGCAATGGGAGCGATGCTCAGGTCGGCGGCCCGACAGGCCCATCTCCCGACGCTTTGCCTCTTCAGATTGTTGCTCTTGGCGACGCCATGCTTCCTGCTTCGCAGTCGCCTCTGCTTTGGCCTTTTCCGCAGCGGCAATAAGCGTCCGGGCGCGTTCGATGATGTCGAGGAGGCGAGGGTGTTCGATCGAGATGCAGGCATTTTTCAGCTTTTCGACATCGTTCATCATCGGGAAATACTTCGCCGAGATCTTCGCTGCATATTTACCGTCTAGTGCCCCCTCTGCTAATTCGGGTAATGAGAGGGGCATGCCGTTTTGGTCCCGCTTCGTATAGCTGTCCAGGAATCCGCCCTGGAGTTCTACCTTTGCCAAGAATCCAGCCTGTCGGGCCAAGACGCTCAGGGCTGCGCCGAAGCGATGGATCAGGGCGTTCATGTCTTCCCGCTTCATGGTGGGAATGCCCTTCTCGTTCGTAGGGACACGCAGCCAGACCCATGCCGAGAGGCCATTCTGGGACTCCGCGACCGGCAGATCCATCCCGATCTGTTCGAGCAGCCACGTCATCAGCGCGGGGCCATCGAGTTCATCATGGTGTGTGTCCACGTCCAGCCGCACAAGGCACTCTCGAGCCTGCCAGTCGCCCCGTACGTACACCACCTCACCAGATCCCAGAATCTCCTGGGTCAGCCGCCGCAGCTTCGGCATAGGAATGTGGCCAATTCCCCATTTCTTTGAGCAGCAGGATTGGAGGAATTGTTGAACTTCTACCCTGGTGTTTTGGCGTTTTGTTCCGTCTGACTTAAGCCAGCCGAAGCTGACGTGGTGCACGCGATCATGAACATATTTCGCGAAGGCCCGCGCCGCCGCCGGATCGACGTAGATCTCCGGGGTGGGCTGGAACAGCTGGAACAGATCGTCTTGGGTAAGTGTTGCGGCCATGATTCCCATAAAATATCCCCCGCCCGGTCATGGCCGACCAGACGGGGGCACTAAGGTCCCAAACCTTTTCTCCTCCGGCCATGAAGGAGTGTCATTCAGATGCTACGGCGGTCTTCGTGCGCCTTCGTCATCGTCCAAAAGATCGGCCACTGGATTTGTGCTTTGTGCAATTATTATCTGCAGATATCTGCTTGGATACCTGTTGAGGATCTCACTGAGGTCTCCCGCTATGACTGCGGGCAGATCCTCGGGGTTGTGTCTGAGGATCACCTTCAACTGGCCGCCCATCTTCGAGCGGGAGGCGCTGCCCCTTCCTTTCTCCCCTATGATGCGGCCGACCCCGGAGAAGCGGAGACGCCGGCCACCGCGAATGCTACGCCAGGGAACGCCAGTTCCGAACAGGCCCAATTGCCTGCGGGGGAATTGAGCACCGACGAGGCTGCAGTTTAATGTGCTACGGCGTCGGAAGGGGCAGGTCGCCCCATGCTTCTCACGCAACAGAAAAAGATCCCGGTTTTGTGTGCAAACGCACTGTGGAAGAAGGGACAGAAGTGGACGCAACTCGCTGCAGGATGATGATTAAAGGAGTGGTTCGCGAGCTGGATTCGCACTCGACTTTTCGACCGAAAATCGGACGGGGTATGAACGCCATCTCCACAGCGACCACTGCATAAGAGCGGGCGGAGATAGTCCTCCCCAAATACGCTTGTGGCAGGCCCCCTTCATGTGATCGAACCGAACCGTCGGACGTGTCGAACGCGCCGTGTTCCCCATTGTGCTCCATCCGGGCCTACTTGTAGACCAGATGCTGGAGAGATCCCTGACAGAACCGGCAGTCGGATTTCACATCCAGTGGATCGAGGCACCTGCAAGGATCTCCTTTTGAGAATCTGGCAGATCTCCTGGCGCAGTCAGGTGGGCGGTATTCGACATCCAGCAGCCCCATTACTCCACGAGACCAGACAGGGCTGGTGTTGGCATGCGCCTCAGCGTGCGTCGCCCAATTGCGCTTTCCCGGGGGGGAAGGCGAAATCAGGGAGCGGATTTCCCCATCCGATTCGCTGGATCAAAAAATGAAAACGCGGGCGGAGTTCGTGCGTCGAGCAATTGTTTCGCAACCACGCTCAGTTTGCGCGGAGCCACTGATGCTTTTCAAAATATTTGTGGAATACCAATTCTCTTGCTCCTTCGTTTGGCCGATCTCGGGGCATCTGGCACGAGTGTAGACGTGCCAATTCCTCAAATACGGAGAACGTAACATGACAGAAATCACTCCTGACCAAATGGCGGAATTTGTTAAGTTGGTGAGAGGCAATGAAAAAAAGTTCCGAAACCGATCCATCACGCATGAACTTGTGCGGCGGGTAACTGATTGCCCTTCTTATGCTGTCGCCTCACAAATCTGCCAGCACCTGCTGGCGTCCGGAGAGTTCCTGGCTATTCCTGGAAAAGAAGGCCAATATCGTCTTGCAACAACCTCACCGCCTCTGTCGGACGGGCCTTCAAAGACGGACCTGACGGAAACGAAAGGGGTCCCTGAGACGCCTTCGCAGAAAATCTCGAGCGGCTCTCCGGACGTTCAAGAAATCGCACTCGCGCAGGTGATGGAAAGGCAGGATCTGCAGCCGCGCACGCAAATCAACGAAGAGGCGGTGGAGCGATACGTCGAACATCTTCAATCTGGCGGAGCTTTTCCGCCGTTGCTGGTGATCTCGTGTGAAGACGAAGTGCTTCTGGTTGATGGCTTTCATCGCCTCGCGGCCTATCGACGTCACCAGGTCGAACGCATTCAGGTGGAATTCGTCCAGGGGACGCTTTGGGAAGCGCGGCTGCGAGCCATGAAAGCCAACCTGAGGCACGGCGTTCCCCTCACGCTCCAGGATCGGAAGCGTGCCCTGATGACTTTCCTCAACGGAAACCCGGATTACAGGACAAAAGCAACTTATTCCGAGATGGCGAGGGACTTTGGCCTCTCCGACAAGACGTGCAAGGCGCTGGCCGAGGAAGTCAGCTCCGGAAGATCCGAACCTCGCAAGCCGGTGTACACGCGGAAGGACGGGTCGACGCGTTCCACAGGCACCCGAGCCCCTAAGACGTCTACTTCAGCCGATGGCGAAAAGATGAAACGATCGGAAGCGGATTCCATTCCGACCGAGCCGCAGCCGGATGCTGTCCCGAATCAAGAGCGACTCTTTGAGGCAATACAGAGAACTCTCCTGGAGGCCGAGACGCAGGACAACACGCAGGACACTCGAGTCGAGAGTAATGCGATCGACGTTGCAGAGTTGGAGAGACTGATTCAGTCGCTGGGCCAACTCACCCCAGAACGATTGTCCCCCCTTCGTGCTCGTGCCGAGTTGGATACGGTGCTGAGGGCGCTCGAATCAGCGGTGGAGTCAGTTGCTCAAGCAATGGCAGCCACTAGATCTGATCGACCTCTTATTCCGATGAAGCCTCGCGATGAAGCGTGAGTCTGCGGGCAGAGATTTGGCTCAAGGGTCAAAGGCGACGGTCGAAAATAACGTCAAATGTGAACTTGAGCCAAATCTGTCCGGACTTTTCAAATAAGGCTGGAGACCTCACTGGCTCCCTTGTATCGGGAACGCTCGGGAAGGGGAAAAATCGCTTCTGCCGCCTCGATTTTCAACTGCAACGCCGCCCCAGATAAACCCACTCCCGGACCCGATCGGCTCCCCCGACTCCCCGTCGCACTCGATAGTGATCTCCCTGACAACAAAAATAGGGCACTCCCGTCTCGAGGCCTTCCGGAGGCGCATCTTTGTTGCTACCTCGCCGCGGCCCCACACGCGGCTGCTTTCTCCTTCAAGGAGTCGGGGGGATCAATTCTGTCCTTGCTTCAATATTTGTGACGAGTTTCTGATTGACAACTACAAAAATCGATTTATTCTGACTTCCGATCAAAATACAAACGTAGCGAAGTCCGGGTACCCCAGACCGCCATCAAGCCCTTCGGCAGCACCCGCGCACCAGGAGAAACATCATGCCTCCGGCCGCCTACGCACACACCCGCCCCGGTCCACTGGAAAACTGGGAACCCCTCGACGTCCATCTGAAGGCCGTCGCCCAAAAGGCCGCCCATTTCGCCGATGCCTTCCGCGCGGGTCCCTGGGGAGCTTACATCGGCATGCTCCACGATCTCGGCAAATACTCAGCCGCCTTCCAGGACTACCTCCGTGCCACCGCTGACCCCAACGCCGGCGAAGAAGACCAACCCAATATCCCTCCTGCCTCGCGCGAAAACCCCACCCCTCTGCACACCCGCAAAGTCGACCACTCCACCTTCGGCGCTCAGCACGCCCACCGCCTCATCAAAGACCCCGTCCTCGCCGACATCGTCGCCTTCTGTATCGCCGGACACCATGCAGGTCTCACCGACTACATGGCCCTCGACGGAAACGGCTCCTCCTCCCTCACGGCCCGCCTCGCCGCGACCGCTCCCCGCGTCCCGCCGGTCACCCTTCCAAGCGATCTCCAACTTCCGCCAACCCCCGCCGTTCCCCCGTTCGAGTTCACCCGTGCCTCCTTCGGCTTCCAACTCGCCTTCTTCACCCGCATGCTCTTCTCCGCCCTCGTCGATGCCGACCGCCTCGCCACCGAAGAATATAGCAATCCGCCCGCCGCTGAAGAACGCCGCCGCACGCCCGTTCCCTTCGATCAACTCGCCGCCCACCTCGATCGTCACCTCGCCGACAAACAGCAAAAGGCCACGCCCACCCCCGTCAACGCCGCACGCAAACGCATCCTCGACCACTGCCTCGCCGCCGCCCCACTCTCCCGAGGCTTCTTCTCCCTCAACGTCCCCACCGGCGGCGGCAAAACCCTCGCCTCCCTCGCCTTCGCCCTCCATCACATTCTCCACCACCAGAGAATTCCCGCGCAGAATTCCGACCTCCGCCGCGTAGTAATGGCAATCCCGTTCACCAGCATCATCGAGCAAACGGTGGACGTCTACCGCGACGCCCTCAAACCCCTCGGAGAGTCCACCATCCTCGAACACCACTCCAACATCCAGGAAGCCAAAGCCACCCGCCGCAACCGCCTCGCCAGCGAAAACTGGGACGCCGAACTCATCGTCACCACGAACGTGCAACTCTACGAAAGCCTCTTTGCCAGCAAAACCTCCCCCTGCCGCAAACTCCACCGCCTCGCCAACAGCGTCATCATCCTCGACGAAGCCCAAACCATCCCCGTCGATCTCCTTCAGCCCACGCTCGCCGCCCTCAAGGAACTCGTCCTCAACTACGGCTGCACCGTCGTCCTCTGCACCGCCACCCAGCCCGCGCTCGAATGTCGCCCCGGCGAATTCGATATCGGCATCCCCGCCGACCAGATCCGCCCCATCATCCCCGACCCCGCCGCCTTCCATCACGAACTCGATCGCGTCCACGTCCAACGCCTCGGCGCGCTCACCGATGAACAACTCGTCGCACGCTTAAGCGATCACCGCCAGGTCCTCTGCATCGTCAACTCGCGCCCCCACGCCGCAACTCTCTACAAATCGCTTACCGATCTCCACGGCAAAGAGGGCTGTTACCACCTCAGCACCTTCATGTGCGCCCAGCACCGCCGCGAAAAACTCGCTGAAATCCGCGCCCGCCTCAACGACCGCCTCCCCTGCCGCGTCATCAGCACCCAGCTTATCGAAGCCGGCGTGGACATCGATTTTCCCAACGTCTACCGTGCCCCGGCCGGCTTCGACTCCATCGCCCAGGCCGCCGGCCGCTGTAACCGCGAAGGCAAACTCCGCGATGCTTCGAATCAGCCCACCAAGGGCAACGTCTTCCTCTTCGACACACAAAAGCTGCCCCCCGCCGGACTGCTCCGCTCCGGCGCAGACGCCACGCGCGAACTTAGTCCCCGCTACCCCAACCCCCTCCTCCCCGACGCAGTGCACCACTACTTCCGCAATCTCTATTGGCGGCAGGAGCAGGGTAAAAAGTGGGACCAGCCCGCCGTCATGGAAAGCCTCGAGCAGCAGGGCGCAAAGAAGCTCACCCTCTGCTTCAAGCAGGGCAGTGAACGCTACAAAATTATCCGCGACGAGCAGGAATCCATCCTCGTCCCGCACAATCAGAAAGCCGACCGCCTGATCACCTTCCTCAATCGCAACCCCGAGATCGACTTTCGAATTCTGCGCGACTGCCAGCCTTACCTCGTCGCCGTCCGCGAAGAGGCCACCCGAAAAATGCTCGCCAACGGCGCTCTCATGCTGCATGATTGCGGCATCTATCTGTTAATGAACCCCGACGCCTACTCCCCCGACATCGGCATCCTCCCCGAACATGCCGGCTGGGGCGCGGAAAACTCAATCGTCTGATCTCCGGTGAAAGGAGCGCCCCATGTCCTACGGCATCAAACTCCACGTCTGGGGCGACTACGCCCTTTTCACACGCCCGGAAATGAAAGTCGAACGCGTCTCCTACGATTTTCTCACCCCTTCCGCCGCCCGCGCCATTGTCAGCGCCATCTACTGGAAACCCGAAATCCGCTGGATCATTGACGAAATTCACGTCCTCAAACCGATCCGCTTCATCTCCCTCCGCCGCAATGAAGTCGGCTCCAAAATCCGAGCCGGCGCTGTCAGCAGCGCCATGAAAAAAGGTGCCGGCAACCTCGGCCTGTTCATCGAGGAGGAACGCCAGCAGCGCGCCGCCATGATTCTCCGCGATGTCGCCTACGTCATTGCCGCCCACTTCGAAATTGTCGGTGGCGAAGCCAACGAAGCCAAACACCTCGACCAGTTCAACCGCCGCGCCCGCGAAGGCAAATGCTTCATGCGTCCCTATCTCGGTTGCCGGGAATTCGCAGCTGACTTCGCCCTCGCCCAGGACCCCGCCAGTCTCCCCAAGCCTCACGAATCGTTCCTCGCTGAAAAAGACTACGGCTGGATGCTCCACGACATCGACTACGCCCACGACAATCACCCCCGCTTCTTCCGCGCCATCATGCGTGATGGCATCGTGAAAGTGCCCCCTTTCGAAAGCGATGAGGTGCGCGAATGATTCTCCAACGACTCGCCGAATACTACGACCGCGTCACCGCCGATCCAAAAACCAGCGACGCCCTCCCCAAGCCCGGCTATTCCAGCCAGAAAATCAGCTTCTGCGTGGTGCTCAATCTCGATGGCTCGCTCCACCAGATTGAAACGATGATGGTCCCCGCCGGAAAAAGGACGATTCCCCAAATGAAACTCGTGCCTGGCCAGGGGAAGCCCTCCGGTTCCGGCATTAATCCCTGCTTCCTCTGGGACAACTCCGCCTACATGCTCGGCTACCGCTTGGATGATGAAAAGCCCGATCGCACCGTCGAGGCCTTTGAAGCATTCCGCGACCGCCACCTCGCATTGGAAAAGGAAATCGACAGCGATCGCTTTCGGGCCGTTTGTGCATTTCTCCGAAACTGGTCCCCCGAAAAAGCCAAGGAACGCGCAACTGAAATCAACGACATGATTGGCAGCTTCGGCGTGTTCCGCCTCGCGGGTGAACAGCAATTCGTCCACGACGATCCCGCCGTCGTCACCTACTGGCTTCAACAATCCCAAGCCGATGGGGAAGCCGTTCGCGGTCTGTGCCTCGTCACCGGTACCGAACAGCCCATAGCCCGCCTGCATGAACCAAAAATCAAGGGAGTCCGCGAAGCCCAATCCTCCGGCGCGCTGCTCGTCTCCTTCAACAGTGACGCATACACCTCCTTCGGCAAAGACCAGAGTTACAACGCCCCCGTTGGGGAAACCTCCGTCTTCAAATACGCCAATGCCCTGAACTATCTCCTATCTCGTGAGGACCGCCGTACATTTCTCGGCGATGCCACGGTCGTGAGTTGGGCGGATAAGCCGACCGAAGATGCCGAAGCCATCAGTTGTTTCATTGCTTCCCAAACGTTTGCGGGAGAAGACGCATCCGCCGAAGACAAAACCCGTGTCCGCCAAGTGCAAAACTTTCTGCAGCAACTCCGGGAAGGATACGCCGGTCACGAAGCCGTCCCCGCTCCTCATCCTGATAAGCCCGAGGACGAAATCCCCTTTTACATACTCGGCCTGTCTCCAAACGCCTCGCGCATCTCTGTCCGTTTTTGGATCCCCAGCACCATCGGCCAAATGAAAGAGCGTCTTGGCAACCACATGCGCGACATCGAACTCGTCGGCGCTTCGCCGGAAAGCCCGCTCACTATTCGCCGGATCGTCCTGGCGACGGGCCGCGCCGAAAAAGACCCGAAAGGCAATGTGAAAAGCTACGACGCCGATTCCATCTCGCCCCAGTTATCCGGCGCTATCTCCCGCTCCATCCTAACCGGTAGCGACTACCCCCAAATGCTCCTGGGCGCCATGCTCAACAGAATGAAAGCCGACGGCGCGATCAATCATCCGCGTGTCGCGACAATCAAGGCAATTCTCATCTGCAACTCCAACAAGGAGATTTCCGTGGCACTTGATACTGAACGAAAAGATCCCGCCTATGTCGTGGGTCGCCTCTTCGCGCTATTGGAAAAAATCCAAACGGACAGCGCCGACGGCAATTTGAATACCACCATTAAAGATCGTTACTTCTCCGCCGCTAGCGCCACGCCCGGCGTGGTCTTCCCACGCCTTATTCGTCTGAGCCAGCATCACCTCGCAAAGCTGGACGACGGCATCAAAATCTTTTATGACAAAAAACTCAGCGAAGTGATGAACAAGCTTAATGGATTCGCACCCCACTTTACGCTGGAGAATCAAGGACTTTTCGCCGTGGGCTATTACCATCAGCGGCAAGATCTCTATACCAAGAAAAACAAAGAAGGAGCCTCCGAATGAGCACGCCCGTCCAGAACCGCTACGATTTCGTCTATCTCTTCGATGTAGCCGACGGCAATCCGAACGGCGACCCCGACGCCGGTAATCTTCCTCGCGTGGATGCGGAAACCGGTCAAGGCCTCGTCACCGACGTCTGCCTCAAACGCAAAGTGCGCAACTATGTCAGCATGCTGCATAACTATGCGCCGCCCTATGACATCTACATCCGCGAGCGCTCGGTCTTAAACGAGCAGCATGCGAAGGGCTACAAGGCGCTCGACTTGAATCCGGAAGCCAAGAAGCTCCCAAGAGATGAGGCCAAAGCTCGCGAACTCACGGCGTGGATGTGTAATAATTTCTTCGACATTCGGGCGTTCGGTGCGGTAATGACGACCGAAGTAAACGCCGGCCAGGTCCGCGGGCCCATTCAGCTCACCATGGCGCGCAGCATCGACCCGATCGTGCCAGGGGAATTTGCCATTACGCGCTGTGCGGTGACAAACACCAAGGACGCCGCCAACAAAGACCGCGAAATGGGCCGGAAGTTTACGATTCCCTACGGTCTCTACAAAGGCTTCGGCTATATCAGCCCCATGCTTGCCGACCCCGCGCGTCACGGCACCAACTTTAGCGAAGACGATCTCGCCCTGTTCAAAAAGTCTCTCAACATGATGTTCGAAAACGACCACTCCGCTGCCCGCGGCCGTATGAGCCCCGTCCGCTGCATCGCCTTCAAACACTCCGACAAACTCGGTAACGCACGTGCTGATCAACTCTTTTCTCTCATCCACGTCGAATTGAAATCTGAAGCTAAATCAGAAGGTCGCCCCGCGCGCTCAAAAGAGGACTATGTTGTGACCATCGACAAAACCAAACTTCCCGATGGCGTCACCGTCGAGGAGTGGGTTTCTTAATCAATGGATGAACATCGCCATGTTCACCGACGACGACCTCCTTCCCCTCTCCGCTCTTCAGCACCTGCTGTTCTGTCCCCGCCAGTGCGCGCTTATTCATGTGGAGCAGCTCTGGGAGGAGAACCGGCTCACCGTCGAAGGGCGGCACCTTCATGAGAAGGCCGACCGGGGGCGATCCGAATCCCGGCCGGGAGTCCGAATCGCGCGCGGACTGCCCCTCCGCTGCTTCCGCCTCGGCCTCATCGGCAAGGCTGACGTCGTCGAGTTCCGGCCACCTGCCGGTGCCGTCCCGTCGGCTGAGGAGGGCGGGCAGAGGGAGAGCCAAGGGAGGGAGGGGGCGGGGGATGGGCGGACGGAGGCGGGCGATGGGGGGGGAGAGGTCCTCCGGAAGCGGTCCAACACCCTGATTCCCTTCCCCGTCGAGTACAAGCGCGGCAAACCCAAACCCCACGACGCCGACCGCGTCCAGCTCTGCGCCCAAGCCATATGCCTTGAGGAAATGCTCGCCGTCCCCGTCCCCGCCGGTGCCCTCTTCTACGGTGTCACGCGCCGCCGCCTCGACGTAACCTTCGATTCCACCTTGCGTTCCACCACTGAAGACCTTTGCCGCCAGCTCCGTACCATGATTGACTCCCGCACCACCCCACCCGCCGTCCGCGAAGCAAAGTGCGACAACTGCTCCCTCCTTAACCTCTGCATGCCCAGCAGCTTAAGAACGTCCGCATCCGCCTACCTCACCCGCTCTCTCGCCCGCACTACCAACACCCTTCCCCCCGGCAAAGAGGACTCCCCATGAAACAACACCTCAACACACTCTTCATCACCATGCAAGACAGCTACTTAGCGAAGGAACGTGAAGCCGTCCTTGTCCGCCACGAACGCCAGACCAAGCTCCGCGTCCCCATCCACACCCTCGGCGGTATCGTCTGCTTCGGCCGCATCGGTTTCTCCCCCGCACTGCTTGGTCTCTGCGGCCAGCGCGGTGTCGCGGTCTCCTTCCTCACCGAGCAGGGCGGCTTTCTGGCACGCGCGGATGGCTTTACGAGCGGCAACGTCCTTCTCCGCCGCCAGCAATATCGCGCTGCTGACGACCCCGCTAAATCCGCTGCGATCACCCGCAACTTGCTGACCGCCAAATTCACGAACGCCCGCACCGTTCTCTTGCGCAATGTCCGTGATTATCCAAACAACCCCGGCGCTGCCTCTCTCCAGACTGCCGCCGCCTATCTCCTGCAGTCGATTGAGGCACTACCCGCCTCGCCCACCATTGACACCCTTCGCGGGCTCGAAGGCGACGCGGCCCGCATCTACTTTGATGTCTTTGATCATCTCATCACCGCCCAGAAGGATTCCTTCACTTTCCGTTCCCGCTCGCGCCGCCCGCCGCTTGATCCCGTCAACGCCATTCTGTCCTTTCTCTACTCCATGCTGGCCCACGACGCCCGCAGCGCCTGCGAATCCGCCGGGCTTGATCCCGCCGTCGGGTTCCTCCATCGCGACCGCCCCGGGCGGCCCGGCCTTGCTCTCGACCTGATCGAAGAATTCCGCCCGTTCCTGGCGGATCGCCTTGCACTTTCTCTTATCAACCGTCAGCAATTGCGCCCCTCGGACTTCCGCACCACCGAAAGCGGAGCCGTCCTGCTCTCTGACGTCGGCAGAAAATCGGTGCTGATCGCTTATCAAAAACGAAAGCAGGAGGAGCTGACACATCCCTTCCTTAACGAGAAGGTGACCGTGGGGTTGCTCGTGCACCTGCAGGCGCGGCTGCTGGCGAGGCATTTGCGGGAGGACTTGGATGCGTATCCGTCGTTCATCTGGCAGTAATGGGTGATTCTAGTGGAGGCATAAAGCATCATGATGGTGCTTGTAACCTACGATGTTGCGACAACCACGCCCGAAGGACTACGGCGGCTATCGCGCGTCGCCAAGACGTGCCTCGATTTTGGCCAGCGTGTGCAGAACAGCGTGTTTGAATGCCAGGTCGATCCTACGCAATGGGCGAAGTTGAAGCTGCGATTGCTCGATCTGTACAGCCCGGAGGAAGACAGTTTGCGTTTTTACTTCTTGGGCAAGAATTGGGGACGTCGGGTAGAACATGTCGGCGCGAAACCTGCAACGGATCTCAATGGGCCGTTAATTGTGTAACTTGCGGCACGGGACTGCCAGTTTCTATGTATTGGCCTTGTGAGATCGCTGTGGATCTGAGCGTGTTGCGAACCGCAAGCGCGCATGCTTCCGGCGTCCCCTTCGCAAAAGATGTAAGCTGTTCTTTGACAAGTGAATAGTTCCTACGGTGGGGGGTAGTGCCGTCGTGACTGCCTTTTCAGGAAGGGGTTCGCGGGAGGGAATGTGTTGCTCCCGAAAGCACAATTAATTATAAGCAGGCGGTCGCTCCCTCACGGGAGCGTGAATTGAAACGCGTTGGCCGTCCAGTCCTGATCGAGATGCATCGCGTCGCTCCCTCACGGGAGCGTGAATTGAAACCTCCGGCATGACCTTCCAGCTTTCGGAGCTGCAGGGTCGCTCCCTCACGGGAGCGTGAATTGAAACCCACTCGGTGCCGACCAGTTTGGAAACGCCGAAAGTCGCTCCCTCACGGGAGCGTGAATTGAAACATGGGGGCGTACACCGACATCACGCGTCCCCTGAGTCGCTCCCTCACGGGAGCGTGAATTGAAACTCACCGCGGCCAAGGAGCTGGCGGGGACGAACCTTGTCGCTCCCTCACGGGAGCGTGAATTGAAACTCTTCTCTCTTCTCCTCTCCTCTCCTCTCCTCTGGTCGCTCCCTCACGGGAGCGTGAATTGAAACTCATTTAACGATGACGGAAAGGACAGAGCATGAACGTCGCTCCCTCACGGGAGCGTGAATTGAAACAACCGCAACTCCGTGCTCTCCTTCGGCGCTGTCCGCGTCGCTCCCTCACGGGAGCGTGAATTGAAACAACACTCGCCGCGACGGACCTCAACTGAACATCGGTCGCTCCCTCACGGGAGCGTGAATTGAAACCCGGCAATCGCCGTGGTAGATCGTGATTCCGTCCTGTCGCTCCCTCACGGGAGCGTGAATTGAAACCCTGCACCTGCAACAGGTGCTCTCGCGGCACTCCGGTCGCTCCCTCACGGGAGCGTGAATTGAAACAATCCCTGAAATCCCGCGCCCCTCATGATCGTCGTCGCTCCCTCACGGGAGCGTGAATTGAAACCTGTTCAATCGAATCGCAGTAGAAGCGGCATTACTGTCGCTCCCTCACGGGAGCGTGAATTGAAACATGGCGTGTGCGGCGATACTTGGGATGGCGTTTGGGTCGCTCCCTCACGGGAGCGTGAATTGAAACACGTTGGCGGCGTTGGTTATCGTCTGGGAGCCGGGTCGCTCCCTCACGGGAGCGTGAATTGAAACAAGCACAATCAAAAATGGTTCAGCCGGAAATTCTGGTCGCTCCCTCACGGGAGCGTGAATTGAAACACGATGAGCGCCCCAACCTTCCACCACCTGGAATGGTCGCTCCCTCACGGGAGCGTGAATTGAAACGTCGACGCCAGCCATTACGAAGTTCGCTGTATTTGTCGCTCCCTCACGGGAGCGTGAATTGAAACATCTCACCATCCCCGCCATGTGCCGCTGATTGTGGTCGCTCCCTCACGGGAGCGTGAATTGAAACAATCCTCTCCAACCTCATCGCCCGCACGTCCTCACGTCGCTCCCTCACGGGAGCGTGAATTGAAACATGGTAAGCGAAAGCACAAGCCTCCCTTGGCACGTCGCTCCCTCACGGGAGCGTGAATTGAAACCGATGGACTCGATGAACTCGCCGAAATGATCGAAAGTCGCTCCCTCACGGGAGCGTGAATTGAAACATCGGAGAATGCGCGCGCTAATCGCTCGGCGCCGGTCGCTCCCTCACGGGAGCGTGAATTGAAACGGAGCGTATTGCGGCATGGCTCAATCAGACACATAGTCGCTCCCTCACGGGAGCGTGAATTGAAACATGGCGATAGCGGCGATGGCGACGCACGCGGCGGTCGCTCCCTCACGGGAGCGTGAATTGAAACCATTTGGACCGGCCCCGGTGGTCCCGGCGAGCAGGTCGCTCCCTCACGGGAGCGTGAATTGAAACACGGTGGAGGGGATGGAGGTATGGACCGTAGAAACGTCGCTCCCTCACGGGAGCGTGAATTGAAACAAAATCAGAACATTCCCCTCAACGTCGGCGGCAAGTCGCTCCCTCACGGGAGCGTGAATTGAAACTTACATCTGGCGCCGCCACCATCGACCTTACAAACGTCGCTCCCTCACGGGAGCGTGAATTGAAACGAAGAGGGTCGGCCGCCGGATGGTGTCTTCCAAGCGTCGCTCCCTCACGGGAGCGTGAATTGAAACAGACGGCATCTGACGCCGTATGTGAATCGCGGCGCGTCGCTCCCTCACGGGAGCGTGAATTGAAACTCATGTTTCGAACCTTCCCAGGGTGATGCGCACGGCGTCGCTCCCTCACGGGAGCGTGAATTGAAACAAATCCAACATCCGAGCACCGAGGACATTCAGAGACGTCGCTCCCTCACGGGAGCGTGAATTGAAACGTGTGGTGATGGGTAGCCTTGAGAACTACATGCAGGTCGCTCCCTCACGGGAGCGTGAATTGAAACGACGCACCCTGCAAAGCACGCCTCGACCTCTACGGTCGCTCCCTCACGGGAGCGTGAATTGAAACGGCGTGACCGACAACCAGAAGATCTTCGCCGCCGGGTCGCTCCCTCACGGGAGCGTGAATTGAAACATGCCGAATCGATGGTGAAGGGTTTCGGCGAATGTCGCTCCCTCACGGGAGCGTGAATTGAAACATCGCCTATGGGGGCTTGAAGCAACTCGAAAAACTGGTCGCTCCCTCACGGGAGCGTGAATTGAAACAATCGCTCACCGAAGATGCGCAGCGAGTCACCTTGTCGCTCCCTCACGGGAGCGTGAATTGAAACATCCTCCCCTCCAGCCGCTTCACCACCCACATCGTCGCTCCCTCACGGGAGCGTGAATTGAAACGTTTTGTGCTGCGGTGGCTCATACACCCACCGCGCCGTCGCTCCCTCACGGGAGCGTGAATTGAAACATGCGGAGCAGGCCCAGGTGGTGGCTCACGCTGGGTCGCTCCCTCACGGGAGCGTGAATTGAAACGAAGCGATTGAGGAGCAACGGCGCCGGATTAGTGGTCGCTCCCTCACGGGAGCGTGAATTGAAACGTCGATGAGAGCAGACACCGTATTAGACCCGATCGTCGCTCCCTCACGGGAGCGTGAATTGAAACCCTGAGTTTGATGTGAATATCCACGTCGCCAAGGAGTCGCTCCCTCACGGGAGCGTGAATTGAAACCCGGTATCCGCGAACGCCTCGCGGCGCTGCCCAAGTCGCTCCCTCACGGGAGCGTGAATTGAAACCCGGTCATGGAGGCGGACCTTGTCCCGCAACTCTCGTCGCTCCCTCACGGGAGCGTGAATTGAAACTGCAGGAACTCATGGGCACCAGCGCTGAGCTGGGTCGCTCCCTCACGGGAGCGTGAATTGAAACGTTTTTGCTCCCAGCCGGTTCGCGGCAGGTCGCGGGGTCGCTCCCTCACGGGAGCGTGAATTGAAACGTAACGCTGAGCGTTTCCATCCGACCATTGAGGGCGTCGCTCCCTCACGGGAGCGTGAATTGAAACTGGGGGGATGGCAAGCTGCAGGTTTGGTGACGGGGGTCGCTCCCTCACGGGAGCGTGAATTGAAACACAGCAAAAGCAGCGAGAGCTGAACGATCCCAACTGTCGCTCCCTCACGGGAGCGTGAATTGAAACATGACATGGCGGGGATTGCCTGATGCTTAAACTGTCGCTCCCTCACGGGAGCGTGAATTGAAACCGCGTGGATGCCGCGATCTCCTCCATGCCCTGGCCCGTCGCTCCCTCACGGGAGCGTGAATTGAAACGCTACATGATGCAAGGGGAAAGTGGGAAGATTTTGTCGCTCCCTCACGGGAGCGTGAATTGAAACTTCTTGAAAGAACGATTTAAAGTTATGGCGCGATGGTCGCTCCCTCACGGGAGCGTGAATTGAAACTTTTAGAAAGGAAACCATCATGGCCAATCTGTCGATGAAGGATGCATTGAAAACCGCGCTTAAAAAGCTGCGGCTCTCGGGGTTGCTCCAGACCTTGGAAGTCCGGTTACAGGAGCCTTCACCTCTTCCGTGCATCGGTCGGTGAAGAAACCGGAGATCATCCTGTTTGGTTCGCGGTTGCTTGGCACCGCCAGACCTGACAGCGACGTTGACCTTGTGGTCGTGTCCGAATCGTTTCATGGCATCGGACTCAGTGAACGCCGGAAGCTCTTGGCCGACTCTGTAGCCGAACTCAACTGGCGATCCATCGACATCGTAAAACGCTCACCAGCGGAGTGGGCGCGGGAGGCATGGCTCAAGAACACCATCGAGAGCCAAGTGAATGAAAAGGACCAGTGGCGAGAATTGATCGAGCGGTACGGACGCTGGGCAACACTCGAAGTGGTCAACGAGAAACGCCGAACATCTAACGCACTGTGGAGGATGGAGGAGGTTGCGGAGGAGTTGGCAGCAGACCTACGTCAGCCCCCTGCCTGCCCCCGATGCAATTCCTTGATGCAGGGTGGTTGCCGCCGATCCTGTGCCCAATGCGGATTCACGGAATCGTGCGGAGGTTGAGAAATGACCAAGAAGAAAGTAACCGTGTGGATGGGATTGAATCGGTGGAAGCTCGTTTGCGGGGCCATCATTGCCACAGCCGCCACCGTGGGAGCCACCATTGGCCCCGCCCTGCACTGGGCCGCCGCCAAGGACAAGACAGAGGTCCGCCAGGGCGCCCAGATCGACGAGTACACGGCAGCCATCACCGCCATCGAAAGCAAACTCGATAAGGTGGCCGAGGATACCAGCGAGATCCGGGGGAGTGTCAATACGCTTCTCAAGATCATGCAGGCATCCAGGCAGGCGGGGGCCAGTCGGATGGCATTGCAGCAAGGCAGTGAGGGGTAAGAATCGTTACTTGAGCCGCAATGCGTTCCCCGCCGCGCCCACCATAAGAATCACGAGTATAATAACGATGAGCAGGCAACCACACCCCAGGCAACTCTGACAACCGCATCCATCACTAGTTGCCGCCCCCCGCCGCCGAGAAGTAAACACTCCCAAACCAAATGGGCCAAACTTACGACGCCGCCCGCTCTTTGTAAGCGGAACACCGATTGCCCTCGACAATTTCCCCTTGGCAGCAGACAGCCCAGTTGCACGGCGCCAAGACCATCGCGAAAAACCAAACTTGCCCACGGTGTAAAATCCAGTTGCCTAGGGATACGCTCACACCCGCCGAATTCTGCGCCGGGGATACAAAACCAAAGGGATACTTACACGTCGTTCGGTCGAAGTTTGTATCCCTCGAAATGTACCCCACTACCGGGGATACAGGGATACAAAAACCTCATTTTTGATAGTAAAAACACGGAAAAAGGACGTTGGCAACGTGACGCTCTACCACTGAGCTACACCCGCGTTGTGTAGGTCGAGTATTATAACTCATACACTTTCCCTGTCAAAACCATTGGCCGGATCGATTTGGGGGCGAAATCTCGCTGCAATTCAAGTCCAATAACCGGGCGAGCGGAAGAGAAACGCCGGCTTTGGAAGCGAGCCGTTCGCTGCCGCTCCGGTAATTTTTCAGCCACACACTACGTAAGTTTACGAGGTCACAACCCTCGACTGCCGCACCATGATATGGACGAGTTCCGCAATCACACCGAATAGCTTTCACAAAGGGGAGCATATGAAGAGGAATTCGTGGCACGTTTTCATGAAGTTGGCGGTGGTCACCGCGGGGATCGTCCTTCCCGCGTTCATGGCCGGTTGCACCCAAACAGAAAAAGCCGGCGAATTCACGGTTGAACGCAGCTCCGTCGACGGGCTTCCCCAGGTGACGGCGACGAGCACTTCGGAAGCCGAAGTGAAGGTGGAGGCAATCGATTATTCAACGCGATCCATCGCGCTGGCCGGATCGGATGGAAAAACCCATTTCTTCCACGTCAGCGGAGACGTCCGGAACTTCAATCAGATCAAGAAGGATGATGTGGTGAAGGTGAAGTATGAGGAGGAACTGAACGTCTCGGTACGAAAAACGGATGAACCACTTAGCGCCACCGAACTGGTGACGCTTGAATCGGCGCCGCTCGGGAGCAAGCCGGGGCTGGTCGCCGTTCGCACGGTGGAGTCCCTCGCAAACGTGACGTCGATCGACTACCAGACGCGCAAGGTCACCCTGAAGATGGCCGATGGCTCCGTGGTCCATGTGACCGTGAGCTCGAAGCTCCCCAATTTTGACAAGGTCCAGGTCGGGGATCAGGTGATCTTCGATTACACCGAGTCGCTCACCATCAACGTGGCCGGCGGCTAAGCAAAGGCACGCCGGTCGCCGTAATTTCTTCCACAGGAGCCACACTATGCGCCGATTTGTCACCCCGCTCTTCGTCTGCATCGCTGCATCGCTTACGGCCCTGGCCGGATGCAACCCGGAGGCGTATCTGGCCACAAACGACGGCCGCGTTTCCGGCATCTGGGCCGTTTCATTGACGGGCGATTTCCCCAACGACGGCACCATCCCGGCCAAATACGCAGCGCCTTCCAATATTTCGCCGCCGCTCTCCTGGACACCGCACGTGAGTTCCATTGTCGAGTATGTGTTGATCGTTGAAGACGTCAATGCTTCCGGCGGTCCGAAGACACACTGGATCGTCTACAGCATTCCCGCGGCCACCCCGGAGCTTGCCGAGGGTGCAGCCACTTCCGGCAAGCTTGTTCAAGGAACAAATGACATGGGCGTGGTCGGATATACGGGACCGGAAAGCTCGAGCAAGCACAAGTACGCGTTTCAATTATTCGCATTGTTCCAGCCCATTGGACTCCCCGCCGGCGCCAAGAAGGAAGATGTCGTTAAAGCGATGGCGGGCAAAGTCGTCGCCAAATCCCGCCTCAACGGCTACTACCCGTAAACCAGACGCCGGTAAATTTTCGTCGATTCGCTACGTAACTTTACGAGGTCACAACCACCCCCACTCCGCACCATGATGTGCGGGAGTTCCCTGCCTATTCGCTCACAACGCGTGGGACCATGCAAGACGTGCGGATGATTACCAAAGGTAAAGCGCTCGTGGTGATCGACGCGGGCTCGTCAACCCTGGGGTGGTCTCTTTACGATGCATCGACTCCGGCCCTCGCTTTGATCGCGCGTGGACAATTCACCCATCTTGGCACCGCACCGCAGTTCCATGCCGCGGATGACCAGGGAACGACACTCGCCGAAGAGACCATCGACTCGGCGGGACACCGGTTCGGCCACAGCGAAGCGTTCGAACATCTCGCGCGATGGCTTCAGTTTTGCTACGGCGGGCAGCTCAATATCGTGGCGATCGGCCACCGAATTGCCCACGGCGGTGACGACTTCTTCGAGCCCACGCTGATCGACGCAGAAGCCATGGAGTACCTCCAGGGACTGGTTCAACTGGCGTCGCATCATCAGGCGGACAACCTCGCCGGCGTGAGGGCGGTCACCCGGTTGCGACCGGACCTGCTGCAGATCGCCTGCTTCGACACATCGTTCCACCACAGCCGCGCCCCGATCACGGAGCGCTTCGCCGTTTCAGAAGATTTGTTCAGTCGTGGAATCAAGCGATGGGGATTCCACGGACTTGCCTGCGAGTCAATTGTGGGACAGCTCTCGAGAACCTCGCCGCATCTCGCCTCGGGGCGCGTGATCGTCGCGCACCTGGGAGAGGAGTCAAGCATTTGCGGAATCAAGGCCGGCAGAAGCATCGACACGACGGCGGGCTTTTCAGCTCTGGATGGATTGCCCGGGGCGAAACACTGCGGCACGCTCGATTCAGGAGCGATCCTCCATTTAATGCAGACGATGCCGCCGAACGAAATCGAAACGCTGCTGTGCGAACGCTCCGGCCTGTCCGGAATCTCGGGAGTCGACGGCGACATTCGGACGCTCCTGTCGACCAGCGACCCGCTTGGCACGGCGAACGTGGAGTTCTTCGTGTACCGCGTGATCCGGGAAATCGGCTCGATGGCCGGAGCTCTTGGCGGTCTGGACGCACTGATTTTCACTTCCGAAATCGGCGAGCATTGCCCGGACATTCGCGGTCGCATCTGCGGCGGTCTTTCGTGGCTTGGCATTGAAGTCGACGTCCGTGCCAACGAGCGCCACGAACAGTGCATCTCGCCGACAGGTCGCTCCCCGTCCGCCTGGGTCATTCCGACGGACATCGATGGGGTCATCGCGGCACACACGGCGAGGCTCGTCGCCCTGGTGCCGCAGAGAATCACGCAGAGGGGTACAGCCCGCGATGATGGCGCCCATGTCGGTCAGCCTCACGACATCACAAATGAAAAGATAGCCGGTCCATGAATCAACCGATTGGAGAAACCTATGGCCACCACGATCACGCCGGAAGAAACCGCTTCTCAAGGCAAGCGTGAGAAACCTTCTTCGCCGTCGGCCGGAGAAGATCCCGCCATTCTGATGGGCAGATACGGATGCGGACCGATTCCGTTCACCGATACAAACGCCGGACTCTACGACCGGCACCTGCTCTTCGACAATGCCATCGACCCGCGGACCGCAGGCATGCACGAGCGCTACGAAGCATTCGCCCGTTCCGTTCGCGATATTCTCTCTCAGCGCTGGGTCCGCACCGAGCAGACGTACGACCAGGCCAAGGCCAAACGCGTCTATTATCTTTCGATGGAATTTCTGATCGGTCGTTCGCTGGCCAACAACATCACGAATCTTCTTATTGGTCCTTTCGCACAGAAAACCGCGGAACGGATGAATCTCCGGTGGCTCGAACTTCTCGAGCAGGAACCGGACGCCGGTTTGGGAAACGGCGGCCTTGGAAGATTGGCCGCCTGCTTCCTCGATTCCATGGCCACGCTCCAGCTTCCCGCAATGGGATACGGCCTCCGTTACGAATACGGCATGTTCAAACAATCGATCAGCAAAGGATGGCAGGAGGAACAGCCTGATCACTGGCTGGCGCGGCAAGACGCATGGGAGGTTGCCCGGCCGGCCGACGCCGTGGAAGTGCCACTCAACTGCTCATTTGCCCTGCGTTCCGGGACCCTCCGCGTCGTGCAGGGAAAACCTTCGAAACTCATGGGGATTCCCTTCGATCGCCCCGTCGTAGGCTATGGCGGCTACAACATCAACACCCTCCGCCTCTGGGCGGCTGCCGCGCCGAACTTCTTTGATTTCCGCCGGTTCAGCAGCGGCGACTTCGTGGGCGCCCTGGCCGAGACGCTCGGCGCCGAGTCCCTCACGCGCGTCCTTTACCCCGATGACTCCACCAACGAGGGACAGGGCCTCCGCTTCGTGCAGGAATACTTCCTCGTCGCCTGTTCGCTCGCGGACATTGTTCGCCGAATGCGCCGCAACAATATCCCCTGGAATGAACTCCCGAAGAAAGTCGCCATCCAGCTCAACGACACCCACCCCTCCATGGCCGTGCCGGAGCTGATGCGGATTCTCCTCGACGACGCACAGCTCGATTGGGACCATGCATGGGACCTCGCGCAGCGCACCCTTGCCTACACAAACCACACGCTCCTTCCCGAAGCGCTTGAAAAATGGCCCGTCGCCTGGTTCCAGATGCTGCTTCCCAGGCATCTCGAAATCATTTACGAAATCAACCGCCGGCTCCTCGACAGCGTGCGGACCCGGCATCCCGGCGATCAGGAACGCATCGGAAGGATGAGCCTTATTGAGGAGGGCGCTGACCGCAAGGTCCGCATGGCGAATCTCGCCATCGTTGGCTCGCACAGCACCAACGGTGTCGCCGCCATTCACTCGGAACTCTTGCGCACCCGCACCGTGAAAGACTTCGCCGAAATGTTCCCCGAACGCTTTAACAACAAGACCAACGGCGTGACGCCCCGTCGCTGGATGCTGCTGGCAAATCCGCCACTGGCCGCGGCCATATCCGGTGTCATCGGCAACGGCTGGATCACGGACACCACCCAATTGGCGAAGCTCAAGCCCCTTGCCGACGACACCGCATTCCGCACTGCTTTCCGCAGAGCCAAGCAAGAGGCCAAATCGCAGTTCGCCGGCTGGGTCGCCGAAACCATCGGCATCACCATCGACAAGGAGAGCATCTTTGACTGCCAGGTGAAGCGCATCCACGAATACAAGCGGCAACTGCTCAACGCCCTTCGAATCATCGTGCTGTACAACCGACTTCGCGCCAATCCGAACTTGAAGATGCAGCCGCGAACATTCTTCTTCGCCGGAAAGGCCGCCCCGGCTTATCTTCTGGCAAAGGTCATCATCAAGCTGATCAACAATCTCGGCGCCACTATCGACGCCGATCCGGTCACGCGCGGAAGAATCAAGGTCGTCTTCCTCCCGGACTATTGCGTCTCCCTCGCCGAGCGCCTCATCCCCGCCGCTGACGTCTCTTGCCAGATCTCCACCGCCGGTTACGAGGCCAGCGGAACCAGCAACATGAAATTCATGATGAACGGCGCACTCACCCTCGGCACGCGCGACGGGGCGACCATCGAAATGGCCGAAGAGGCCGGCGAAGAAAACCTCTTCCTCTTCGGACTCACCGCCAGCCAGGTCGCGGAAAGCCGCGCATGGTACAGCCCGCTCTGGCATTACCAGCATGAACCCGAGACCCGCGCCGCACTCGATCTGCTCTTCTCCGACCATTTCTGCAAGGAGGAGCCCGGACTCTTCGCCCAGTTTCGCGACACCCTCCTCACCCGCGGCGATCACTACATGCACCTCGCCGATCTGGCTTCCTATCTCCACGCCGATCAGAAACTCTGTGAACTCTACGCCAATTCAGATGCCTGGGCGCGCATGGCCATCTTGAATGTGGCAGGCTCCGGGAAGTTTTCCAGCGACCGCACCATTTCCCAATACGTGGCGGAGATCTGGAACGTCGCCCCTTGTCCTGTTCCGTAAAGGAATCTATGCCATGGAAGGGGCCATCAGCGCACCCCGCCGTATCGGAAGCAGTTCTCCCCTGGGTGCAACTGCTGTTGATGGAGGCGTGAATTTCAGCCTTTTCTCCCGCACCGCCACCGGTGTGGAGCTGCTTCTGTTTGATCGCGTTGACGATTCCCGCCCCAGCCGCTCGATTCGTATCGGCCCTGACGCGCGCACCTACCACTATTGGCATACCTTCGTCCCCGGCATCGGCGCCGGCCAGATCTACGCTTACCGGGTCGAAGGGCCATGGAACCCCGCTGCCGGATTGCGCTTCAATCCCAGGAAAGTTCTTCTCGATCCCTACGGACGTGCCGTGGTCGTTCCCCGCAACTACAACCGCGAAGCCGCCTGTACCCCGGAAGACAATGCCGCCACATCCATGAAGAGCGTCGTGGTGGATCCCTCCACCTATTCATGGGAAGGCGACAGCCCTCTCCAACTCCCCGCCGCACGAACCATCATCTACGAAGCCCACGTGCGCGGATTCACCCGCCACCCCAGCTCCGGTCTCAGCGACACACTCCGTGGCACATACGCGGGACTCATTCAGAAAATCCCCTATCTCCAGCAATTGGGAATCACCGCCGTCGAACTGCTCCCGGTCTTCCAATTCGACGCCCAGGACGCCCCGCCAGGATTGGTCAATTACTGGGGCTACCAGCCGATTTCCTTCTTCTCTCCACACCGGGGCTACAGTTCCCGCCGCGATCCGCTCGGCCCGGTCGATGAATTCCGCGACATGGTCAAGGCCCTGCATCGCGCCGGTATCGAAGTCATCCTCGACGTCGTCTTCAATCACACCACCGAAGGCGGAGCGCCAGGACCCACCCTCAGCTTTCGAGGCATCGACAACCCCACCTACTACATCCTCGAACAGGACCGATCCCGCTATGCCGACTACAGCGGCTGTGGCAACACCCTCAACGCCAACAACCCCATCGTCCGCCGAATGATCGTCGACAGCCTCCGCTACTGGGTCCAGCAGATGCACGTCGATGGTTTCCGTTTCGACCTCGCCTCCATCCTCGCCCGCGACTCCTCCGGCCAGGTGCTTCCCAATCCGCCCGTCCTCTGGGATATCGAATCCGACCCCGTCCTCGCCGGAACAAAACTCTTCGCCGAAGCCTGGGATGCCGCCGGTCTCTACCAGGTCGGCACCTTCGTCGGCGACAGTTGGAAGGAATGGAACGGCCACTTCCGCGATGATGTCCGCAGCTTTTTCCGCGCCGAGAAGGGATCCATCCGAAAGTTCGCCGATCGCTTCGTCGGAAGCCACCAGATTTACGCCCACAAGGAGCGGGAGCCCGAGCAAAGCGTCAACTTCGTCACCTGCCACGATGGCTTCACGCTCAACGACCTCGTCTCCTACGAGCAGAAACACAACGAATCCAACGGCGAACAAAACCGCGACGGCGCCAACGACCACCGAAGCTGGAACTGCGGCGCCGAGGGCCCCACCGCTAAACCCGCCATCGAAAAACTCCGATCCCGGCAAGTCAAGAATTTCCTCACCACCACCCTGCTTTCCCTCGGCTTGCCCATGATCGTCATGGGGGACGAAGTCCGTCGGACTCAGAACGGCAACAACAACGCCTATTGCCAGGACAACGACACCAGTTGGTTCGACTGGTCCCTCGTGCAGAAACATTCCGATATCCACCGCTTCGCCAGCCTCCTGATCGAACGCCGCCTTCTGCGCAGCGTCGAACACGAACGCCGGAGACTCACGCTCAGCCAACTCATCAATCAGGCACAAAAATCCTGGCACGGCCCGACGCTCAACCAACCCGACTGGGGCGACGATTCCCATTCCCTCGCCTTCACAGCGATGCTCCAGAACGAGAAGTTACTCGTCCACGCGATCTTCAATCCCCACTGGGAATCGCATGTCTTCGAGATGCCAATTTCCAGCAACGGACAGCATCTGGCCTGGCGCCGATGGATCGACACCTCGCTCGATTCCCCCAATGACATTGTCAATTGGGAGGCGGCTCCGTTAATTTCCAGCCACAGCTATCTGGCCGAAGCAAGATCTGTGGTCGTTCTGATTGCATCGTCCCGCCATGGCACAGATACTCCAACAAACAAAGACCGCGAGGTGGATGATTCCCCGTAAGCGACGCGATCCTCGTGATCGCACCCACCTCGCAAATCCCAACGCAAGCACTCCCAAGGCAGCCACTGAATGTTCGATCAACCTTCCACCTCCTCCTCTCCCTCGGCCCCGGCCGGCGGGGCAATCGTTTCCTCCATCAGCCTGCTGCGCGAATTCTCAATCCCCCTCATCGCTGGAATCATCATCGCCCTTCTCTGGGCCAACCTTTCCCCCGGCAGCTATCACAACTTCATCCACACCGGCGTCGGAGAACTGCACCTCGAATTCGCCGTCAATGAGCTCTTCATGGCCATCTTTTTCGGCATCGCCGCCGTCGAGATCACCGACAGCCTCCTTCCCGGCGGCAGCATGAGTTCCCTGAAGCGCGCCGTCACTCCCCTGTTCGCAACGCTCGGCGGTGTCGTCGGGCCCATCGCCATCTTCTTCGCGCTCAACGCCCTCGTCGGTAACTCCGAACTCTCCCGTGGATGGGGCATCACCACCGCCACCGACATCGCCATTGCCTGGCTCGTCGCGCGCCTCATCTTTCCCAAAAACCACCCCGCCATCTCCTTCCTCCTGCTGCTGGCCATCGCCGACGACGCCATCGGCCTCGCCATCATCGCCGTCTTCTATCCCGATCCCAATCACCCCCTCAGCCCGCTCGCGCTCCTCCTCGTTGCACTCGCCGTCATCATCTGCGCGGCGCTCCGCTGGATGAAGGTCCGCAACTATTGGCCCTATCTTCTTCTCGGCGGAGCATTCAGTTGGCTCGGCCTCTTCTGGGCCCACCTTCATCCCGCTCTCGCCCTCGTCTTCGTCGTTCCTTTCATGCCCCACACGCGCTCCCCCGCCCAGCACACCACGTTCGATCTCGTCGAAGGAGAAAAGTCCACCCTCATCGCCTTCGAACACGAATGGAAAGTCATCGTCGACTTCGGCCTCCTCTTCTTCGGACTCGTCAACGCCGGCGTGCAATTCTCCGCCGTCGGCACGATTACCTGGCTCATCCTCGCCGCACTGCTGTTCGGAAAAACCGTCGGCATCTACGGCTTTGGCCTCCTCGCCTCGCTCTTCGGCTTCCAACTCACCGGCGGAATGACCAGACGCGATCTTTTCCTCGTCAGCATGATCGCCGGCATCGGTCTCACCGTCGCCCTCTTCGTCGCCAGCGCCGCATTCTCCGATCCGCTCCTCGAAGGCGCCGCCAAAATGGGCGCCCTCGGCAGCATCCTGATCGCCCCCCTCGCATTCCTCGCCAACCGCCTGCTCAAACCAAATCCCGCACCCCCTCAATGATCCAAGCGCCTCAACGCCGGCCCCTCCCGATAAACCCTCCCATTACCTATTCTTGCTTCTTGCTCCTTGCTTCCTGCTTCCCCCCTCGTACCTCGCCGTCACAATCGAATGCAACCCCCCGCGCGGCGTCCACTCCGTCACCACCGTCATCGACCGCGGCTTGAGCGCCCCCACCAGATCATCCAGAATCCGGTTCGTCACGTCCTCATAAAAAATCCCGCGCTGCCGGAACGACTGCAGATAGAATTTGTACGACTTCAACTCCACGCACAACTTGTCCGGCACGTACGTCAGCCGAATCGTCCCGAAGTCCGGCTGCCCCGTCTTCGGACAGACCGACGTGAACTCCGGCGCCACATGCACAATCTCATAGTCCCGCTTCGGATGCGGATTCGGAAACGTCTCAAGCAACGACACTGGATCAGCCGCCATTCATTCACCGTTCAAAGCACATCAGGTCAGATCCGCCATTGTAGGCAATCCCCGCCCCTTGCCAACGGTCCTGATTCACACCCCCTTCTTGTTCCCCCACAAATACACATGCAGCCGCGGCGACAACCGATACCCCTTCTCCTTGCAGATCTCCGCTATCCACCGCGACCGCTCCGACAGCGTCGCCCCATCCGTCCCCTCCGGCATCAGCAGCACATCCGCCGGCCGGATCCGATGCCCCGCCGCCAACCCCTCGTTCACCTGCCGCACCAACTCCTCAATCTCCGACAAATCGCCCGGCGACGACAGCACAAATTTCCACTGGCACTCCTTCACCGCCCCATGACTCCCACCCCCGCCGCCTCCCGCAAACATCCGCAGCACCGCCAGGTTGATCCGCTGCCGCTCATGCGCCGCCGCAAACCGCCCCCCTTCCCGTTCCGTCGGCGTCGAATTGCTCAACTTCGGCGACACCGACGCCAGATCAATGCTCCCCGCCCCCCCCCCGGTCAACTCCTCCAGCCACAACGTCCCCGCCGTCTCCACCGTCACATGCTTCCCCTTTCCCTTCAATGCCCCGATCAACGGCACCAGCTCCTTGAACATCATCGGCTCCCCCCCGGTGAGCACCACGTACTCCGTCGGATACTTCTCCACTTCTGCGACAATCTGCTCCACCGAAAGATCCGCCCCCTCCGGATTCCATGACGCATACGGCGTATCGCACCACGTGCACCGCAGGTTGCAACCCGACGTGCGCACGAACACCGACGGCACCCCAGTCAGCTTCCCCTCCCCCTGCACCGAATAAAAAATCTCTGCGATCCGCATCCCGCGATTTTAGCCGTCACCCCCCCGTTAGGCGACTCGCTTTCCCCTTCCTTCCCTTTTGGTTACAACTGCCCGCTATGCTCGAACGTATCCCCGCACTGGTCGCAGCCCTCTGCCTCACCATCTACTGGGGGGCGGTCGTGGTGAAACTCGTCAAACTCGCCCGCAAAATCGGCAAAGACCCCAATGCGCTCCCCCGCGAATGGGTCGGCATCGCCATGCGCGGCCTCTGGTACCCCTGTATCGCCGCTCTCCTCACAGGGTTATGGCTCGCCGCAGCCGGGGTGCGTCAACCTGTCTTCCTCCGCTGGCTCTGGGAGCCCAACCCCCTCTGGGCGATCGCCGCCGCCGTCTCGATGCTCCTCTGCATCCTGTGCACCGTGGTCACCTTCATCTGCTGGCGCAAAATGGGCCGTTCCTGGCGCATCGGCATCGATCCCGGTGAAAAGCTCGATCTTGTTTCAACCGGGCCCTATCGCCTTGTCAGACACCCTATTTATGCCCTTCGCATGGTCATCAATATTTGCGCTTTTGTGATGGCCCCCACCCTCCTTGTGCTACTGACCGCCGGTGCCGACTTCCTCCTGCTTCAGATAGAAGCCCGTCGCGAGGAAGAATACATGGAGTCCAAGCACGGCGCTGTTTACACAAATTACAAGAATTCCGTCGGGCGCTTCGTACCACGGGTCTTTGTCGGGTAAGATGTCCAGCATATTTACGGCTCAACATCTTTGAGGACTAGACGTGACGCAGGTCATAGCGACACCCTCTCGCGATACGGATTCGCTTGAACATCGCCCCGGCGAGACCGGTTCCTCCAGCCTGCCCCCTATTGGCCGTCGGTTCCGCGTTCGCCTTAATCCCTTCCAGCTCCTCATGCGCCGCTGGTCGCACATGCACCCCTACAACGCCGGCCAAGTGATGGAGATTAGCGGCATCCCCGATTTCGACCGCTGGAGGCATGCGGCCCAACACGTCCTTGCCGAAATGGGGCTCGGTCCTGCAACTTTCACCCCCGGCGACACCCACGCAACCTTCTCGGCCGGCCCCAGCGTCACCGTCGAGGAATCGGGCGTCTCGCTGGCCGCGTTCTTCGATGAAGAACTCAACCGCCCCTTCGCCGCGGGCGATGCTCCCGTCCGCTTCTGCATTCTCCCCGCCGTCGGCCGCAACGGCTCAACGCAATCCCATTACTTCGCCGCCGTTTACGACCACTGGATCGCCGACTCCCGCGCCATGCGCGAACTCATGCACCGCATCTACGAGCAATATCGCTCCGACGAAGGCTCGCTCCCACCGCTCACCCTGGAAGCCCCCTCCTTCCGCAAGATCTACCGCAAGCACGTCGGCAGGCTCGTCCGTTGTACCGCACTCCGCGAAAGCCTGAAGAACTGCTGGCGCCACCGCCGCTGTTTTCGGATCAACATCCCCGACCCGCTCGACTTCCGCAGCCGCTTCCTTTTCCGCCAGCTCCCCGAAGGCCTTATCGAACGTGTCCACACATTTGCCAAGCAGCAGGGCGCCAGTGTCAACGATACGTTCATCGCCGTCCTCGCACAGACCATGGGCGCCTACACCCATGAACACCGGCAAAGGCGCCGCAAGAAACGCTTCCACTTCCCAAGGAGCGAGGTCGGCATCGGCACCATCGTCGATATCCGCGACGCCGCGAGCGAACCCCTCGACCGCGTCTTCAACCTGTATCTCTCCAGCTACACCGTCGTTCTCCACCAGGCTGAACGCCGTGGCACCGACACCGTCGCCCGCGAAGTGGCCGCCACGACCACCCGGCTCAAAAAGACGTTCGCCACGGTCAAGGGCTTCTGGGCCCTGGCCATGGCCCGCGTCTGGTGGGACCTCTACACCTCGCCGCGCAACCGCGCCCTCCTGCTCCACAAAATGGTCCCGGTCGTGGCCGGCATCTCCAACGTAAAAATGACCGGCACGTGGGCCGACCGCGCCACCCAGCAGCGCGACGACCCGGCCCAACCCCGCGTCCTCGACTACCTCCGCATCTCCCCCACGGGCCCACTGATCCCCCTCGTCTTCACCCTGACCACCATCGGCGAACGCCTAAGCCTCTGCATCACCTACCGCACCACCGCATTCTCCGACGACCAGGTCCAGGAGATCGTTGACGACTTCATCTCCCGCCTCGAAAAAGCCGTCGCCTGACCACATAAAGCCGGCGATGGCATCGCCGGAATGTGCGCTCCATTCAAGATCGACATCCATTTTTCTGTTGCGGCCTCAGTCCGGCCCAATCAAAATTCCCGCATGCCCATCCTGCGCACGATCTCCGCCCCGGCCCGCAATATCGCCGATCTCCTCTTCCCCCCCACCTGCTGGGCCGACCCACACGCACTGGAATCCCATGCCGGCCTCTCCGAGGCATCCCGCCTCGCCATCGCCAGACTTGCCGCCCAAAGCTACTGCCACCGCTGCGGCCTCACCACGGGCCCCTTCGCCGCCAACAACAAATCGCACCCCTGCGCCCGCTGCCCCGAACGCCTGGCCGGCATCACGCGCACGGCCCGCGTCGGCACCTTCTCCGACCCCCTCGTCACGCTCATCCACCGCCTCAAATTCGCGCGCAACTGGGAAATCGCCGCCATCCTCGCACCCTTCCTCCACCACGCCATCACGACGGTTGCCGAAGAATCTCACACGTCCATCGACTGTCTCATCCCCATCCCGCTCCACTGGTGGCGCAAAGCCCGGCGCGGTTTCAACCAGGCTGAAGAAATCGCCGGCGAAACCGCCAAACTCTCCGGGTGGAAGATCCAACGCCCGCTGAAGCGCATCCGCGGTACTTCCCCGCAGGCGAGAATCACCGCCCCCACCGTTCGCGCCGAAAACGTGAAAGGCGCCTTCATCTGCCGAAGCGATTCATCCCTGGCGGGCAAACACATCTGGCTCATCGATGACGTCACGACCACGGGCGCGACCATTCACGCCGCGGCTTTGGCGATCCGAAAACTGCCCAGGGAATTGCGGCCTGCATCGATTAATGCTGCAGTCATCTGCGTGACGGATCACGCATCACCGCCCCCATAACGTGGCATGGGCATTTCCGGTTGTGGCATGGGCGTCCCGCCCATGATCGGCCGCAGCCGATGCATTAGAGGAGACATCCATGGGCCCCATCAAGAAACGCCAAGGCGCCAACCTCCCCCACTGGACCGCCGAAGGCGCCACTTATTTCGTGACTTTCCGCTTGGGCGATTCATTACCAGAGTCAGTCCTGGAAAACTACCGCGAGGAACGGCAACGGCTGTTGGCGGCCGCAAAGACAAACACTTCGTCACCTCCGACTGCGGAAGATCTATTACGCATCGAAGCATTGTTTTCCGAAAGGATAGAGAAATATCTCGACACCGGTGCCGGCGCATGCTGGATGAATCGTCCGAATGTTGCGGATGTGGTGCAATCAGCGTTGCTTTTCTTCCACGAGACCCGTTATGTCCTTCCCGCGTGGGCCGTTATGCCGAACCACGTGCATGTCGTCGTGCGTCCGCTTGAAGGCTTCGAATTGCGCGACATTCTGCATTCCTGGAAATCTTTCACTTCGAAAGAAGTGAACAAATTGATCGGCCGCACTGGTAACCTCTGGCAAGCGGAATCTTGGGAT